>JUEG02000054.1_pt1 | contig 70753 bp, 74 predicted proteins | sample 432341 | NCBI WGS metagenome assembly JUEG02 (sample SAMN02953476, study PRJNA257561) | rock porewater metagenome | biome: terrestrial; feature: Opalinus Clay rock; material: porewater; isolation source: Opalinus Clay rock BIC-A1 borehole | place: Switzerland: Mt Terri URL, St-Ursanne ... | reverse complement strand
CAGTTTTCCGCTGCTCGTAGCGCGCTGGACAAAGCCTACCGGCTGATGCTGACCTGCCTGATCGAAGAGGCGCTGCACGACCAGACGCAAGATACAGGCGAGACCCTGGAACGGGTGCGCAGCATCTTCACCAAATACACCTGAGGGGACGCCCACCACCTTGAGCCTCCTCCGGCAGCCCGCCGCGCGATGCAGTAGGCTGGCCTGAGGTAGCGGACGGCGCCAGCGCATGGCAAGCCACGCAGGCGCTGGGCATAAAGATCAGCAAGAGCTGAGATCTGAAAGGGATCGACTGAAACGAAAAAAGCGACCCTGAGGTCGCTTTTTTCTTTCTTCGATCACCTTGAAAAGGTCACCGAAGAGAATTTGGAGCGGGAAACGAGACTTGCACTAGGCGCGTAAGTCGTTGTTTCCCGAACAATTTCTTCGCCGAGGTGCTCAGCGAAGACCTCAATTGTAGCCTTGTTTTTGGTCCCCGGCAACAAGATCGTCCAAAGAGTGCCACTGACGTCCATAGAGCTGCACCGAGTACCGAGACTCGCACTCGACACTACATCTTCGGGGATGGCCTCGGACTGGCAGCCTATCCCACGCTCTCTGCTCCCGCATCCCCCTCGTGATGCCAACCGGGCCGACGTTTCAAGTACTGGTGCTACTGACGCTTTCAAGAGGCGGCACGCTCCGCAGCTTGCGGTGCCCATCTGCTCAAGTCACGCAGGACACGCACGCGCCCTAACCGTATGGCGTGTATGCGCGCGATTCTTTATCGCTATATCAGGATGCTGGGAAAGCATGACAGGCTCGGGTTTCACCACGTCCTTGTAGACGCTGGACAGCCATTGCAATCCCCCCGCGCCTTGTGAAACCGCTGGCATATCAGGCCATACCAAAACGGTTTTGCGTAGATCGCCGCAACTCATGACGCTGCCAGTGTGAGTGCCACTGTCGAGCCAGCTTGCCTGAGGCCCGACCTCCTTGCGCATCATGAATTCTTGCACATCAAGCACACGACGGCTACCAGCAAGAGCTGGTGAGAAGTGCTTAGGCCGCGATGACGAGCGGATCAGATGACCCGCTTCATGCCCATACAACAGGCTGACCGCGAGGTTGGCACTAAAGGAGTCGGCCATGTAGTTCTCCTGGAAGGAGATGGGAGCATGAACAACAATGCACCAACATCGAAGGTGTTCTACCGCCCGATCGAAGCCTCCATACGCTGGGCCGGTCTGCTGCGGTTCGAGCGTGTCATCCTGGCCTCGATTTCGTCGCCACGGAACCTGCCGCAATCGCTGGACTGCCCGCGCTGGGGCGAACTGCGGCTGTACACCGATCGCATCTACGACGGCATCCTCAATGGGGAACTGCCCTTTGGGAAAAACGGCATCACGACACGCGATACCGCGCTGATCGATTCCCCTGATCTGACGGTTCGTCATGTCGATTTGAAGCGCTGGATGCGCCAGCACTACCCCGAGCAGCGACCTGGCTTCATGTTCTCCCGCAGCGAGCGCATCGCCCATCCCTTCATCTCGCTGGAAACCGGCCAAGCCATGCTGGTCGAACGGCTGGCCCTGAAATCCGCCCTGGAGCAGTGCAAGCGTCAACTACGCGAACTGCAAGACAAGCACGACGCGCTACTCAAGCAGTCCACTGTCACCCCAGCCTGCGCGCAATGCTCCATCAGCGACCGGGCCGAGGCTACCTATTTGCACATCATCGGCACCATGCTGGAGCTGATGCTCGGCAAGTCCCCATCGGGCACACCTTACTCCAGCTTCAACAGCCAGGAAGCGATTGCTACCGCGATGATCGCGCATCACGGCGAACTCATGGGCATTACCGATCGCACGCTGCAAGCCAAGTTTGCGCAAGCCCGCCGCAAGCTGCGGGCCGCCGTTTCTTGATATTTGCAAGCCCGTATCTGCGGTCGCGGAAACCGCATTTGCGGTGGTCTGGGACAGAAGCCGACATTTGAATAGGTGTCACGCCAACAAACGCCACTGAGCGTTCAGGAGTGACCGCCATGTCGCAAACACCTGTACTGCCGCCCAACGAACGCCGCATCCTGCGCCTGGAAGAAGTCGAAGCGAAGTCCGGCTTCAAGCGCGCCCACCTCTACAACCTGATGCGCGCCGGCAAGTTCCCCAAGGCGCTACGCCTGGGCGTGCGCGCCGTCGGCTGGGATTCCATCGAGATCGATGAGTGGATCGCCGATCGCGTCAACAGCCGGGCCTGACCCGTTCTCCCACGGATTTCCCATCCTCACCCGGAGAACGCCATGCAGGTTGTATCCATTGTCTCAACCAAAGGGGGCGTCGGTAAAACGACTACGGCCGCCAACCTGGGCGGGCTCGCCGCCGACGCGGGGCTGCGCGTGCTGCTGCTCGATCTCGACGTGCAGCCCACCTTGTCCTCGTACTACGAGTTGGCCCACCGCGCGCCTGGCGGCATCTATGAATTGCTGGCCTTCAACGAGCGCGACCTCGGCCAGCTCGTGTCCCGCACGATCATCACAGGCCTTGACCTGGTGCTCTCCAACGACCACCGGGGCGAGCTGAACACCTTGCTGCTGCACGCGCCGGACGGACGCCTGCGACTACGGCACCTGCTCCCGGCACTGGCTCCACTCTACGACCTGGTGCTGATCGACACCCAGGGCGCACGCTCGGTGACGCTGGAGATGGCGGTGCTAGCCTCCGATCTCGCGTTGTCACCCGTGACCCCGGAAATCCTCGCCGCCCGCGAACTGCGGCGCGGCACCATGCAGTTGCTGGAGGACATCGCGCCCTACCGGCTCCTGGGCATCGAGCCGCCGCCGCTGCATCTGCTCATCAACCGCGTCCACCCGGTGTCGGCGAACGCCCGGCTGATCCAGCAGGCCCTGCGCGATCTGTTCCAGGAACACACCGGCATCCGCGTGCTGGCCACCGATGTGCCGGCGATCGAAGCCTATCCGCGCGCCGCGACGCGCGGTCTGCCAGTGCATCGGGTCGAGTACCGCCAGCCACCGGGCAGAGTCGCCCCCGCCGCGCTCGACACCATGCGCGGCCTCGCTGGCGAGCTGTTCCCGCAATGGCAACACCGATTTGCCACGGTGTCCGGCCGCCCGCCATTTCCTCTTGATACCGGGAGGCCCCATGGCGAACGCACATGAACTGGCCCGAGGCCACAAGCGGCTGCGCGCCCTGATCGAGTTCGCCGTCGGCGAGGGCTGGCACGTCAAGCGCACGCCAGGCGGCCACCTCAAATTCACCAAGGCAGGCTGCGCCGCGATCTACACCAGCTCGACCGCCAGCGACCACCGGGCGGCGCTCAACGCCCGCGCGCAGATCCGCCGCGCCGAGCGCGAGGCCCGGCCCCCAGCGCAGGGAGGCCGCCATGGCTGAGATGACCTCCCAGCAGATGGCCGGCAAGCTGCTCGCGGCCGGGTTCGAGCGCAGCGGCCCGTCCACCTCGGCCTTGAGCGACCCGATCGCCGACACGCCCATGGTCGTGACCCTGGACCAGTTGCGTCCCTACGACCACGACCCCAGGAAGAAGCGCAATCCGGCCTACGAGGACATCAAGGCGTCCATCCGCGAGCGTGGCCTTGACGCAGCGCCGGCAATCACCCGGCGCCCGGGCGAGGACCACTACATCATTCGCAACGGCGGCAACACGCGCCTGGCGATCCTGCGCGAACTGTGGTCGGAGACCAAGGAAGAGCGGTTCTTCCGCATACCGTGCCTGTTCCGCCCGTGGCCCAGCCGCGGCGAAGTCGTGATGCTGACCGGCCACCTGGCCGAGAACGAACTGCGCGGGGGCTTGACGTTCATCGAGCGCGCCCTCGGCGTCGAGAAGGCACGCGAGTTCTACGAGCAGGAAAGCGGCACCGCACTGAGCCAGTCCGAGCTGGCCCGCCGCCTCGCTGCCGATGGCTTCCCGGTCCAGCAGTCGCACATCAGCCGGATGAACGACGCGGTGCGCTACCTGCTGCCGGCGATCCCGACCGTGCTCTATGGTGGGCTCGGCCGCCACCAGGTCGAGCGCCTGTCGGTCATGCGCAAGGCCTGCATGCTCGCGTGGGAGCGCTACGTCAAGGGCCGCACGCTGGTACAGGATTTCGACGACTTCTTTCAGGAGGTGCTGTCGCAGTTCGACACGCAGGCCGACGAGTTCGTCCCCCAGCGCGTGCAGGACGAGCTGATCGGCCAGATGTCCGAACTGCTCGGCATCGACTACGACGTACTGGCGCTTGACCTCACCGAATCCGAAAGCCGCCATCGCGCTCTGGTCAGCAACCCAACCCCGCCATCGGCGCCGCCCGCGCTGCCTGAGCCTGGCACCGTGGCACGCCCGCCCGCCGCGCTGGCCCCATCGGTCCCGACGCCGGCGGCCACACCTGGGTCGCGCGAGCGCGAGGGCGGCTCAGGGACGGACGGCTCGCCCGCAGGAAGCCCCGTGGCGGCTCCTGGTGATCTGCTGCAGGGGCACATCGTTTCGCCTGCACCGACGACGGAGCGGCTGCAATCCATTCAGCGGATGGTCGCCGACGAGCTGGGGGATGCGCTGCCCGATTTTTCGGCCAACGTCTTGCAGTCCATTCCCGTCCAGGCCGGCGGTCTCTACCCGATCTCCGACGTCTGGCACATCGACACGGGCCTGGACACGCCCGATCGCCTGCGCATCCACATCGCGCAGTTCGCACGCGAGATCGCGGGTGAGGCAGGCCTTGATCAGTGCATCGAGGACCGCGCGGACGGCGTAGGCTTCGCATGCCGTGCCAGCGCGCAGCCCCCATCACCCCAGGGCCGTGGCGTGCTGGCATTGCTGGCGAGCCTAGCAGGGCAGAGCTTCACCGATGCCGATCTGGACGGCGGGCAGCTTGCCGCCGAGCTGCCGGCGCTGCTGCACGGCCAAGGCGATGCGACACGCCGCTTGAGCGACACCGCGCTGGTCAAGCTGTTCCGATTGCTGCGCCTGGCCCGGCGCCTGCTGGACCTGGAATCCGGTGTCGCAGGCCCTGGGGCATGAAGGAAGGAGACCCGCATGTCCGCCCCGCACCCGCTCAATCAAGCCGTCATCGCCCAGGCGCTCTACGACCTGCGCAACGGCCAACTGCGCCGCTGCAAGGCGATGGGCTTCAGCGAGGCCGAGCTGGATGCGCTCAAGCATCCTGCCATGGTGAGCGTGCTGGCCAACGCCAATGTCTCGTGGTGTTCCGTGTCCGTGAACCGCGAGGTGCTCCGGCGTCTGCTCTCGCAGGCGCAGGACGTGGAGAAGGAAATCGCGACCGTCGATCGCATGTTGCGCCTGGGGGCCAGCACGGAGATGGTCAGCCGCTTTTATGGCCTGACCCATCAGGAGGTCGCCCTGCGCCGTGAGGTGCTGGGCCTGCCCAAGCGCAAGGGGCGTCACCCTGTCCTGGACGAGAAGCAGGACGTCGAACTGTGGCGGCGCTGGAAAGCCATCACCAGCAGCAGGAATGTGGACCTGGAGGACGAGACCTCGATTCTCGACGCGGCCATGGACCTCGCCGAAGGCATGGATTTGCCGCTGTCGGTGGTCTGGGCCGCGATCAAGTCGTGGGTCGATCAGGGATTGGGTTGAGCCATGGCCGTGGACGACCCCGCACCACGCCATGGCCCCGTCGCCCTCGCTGACCTGTTCGACGCAGCGCTGAAAGACCTTGCGCCCAGGCCCAGCCCACCCACGCCCACCCCCATGCGCATGCCTATACCTGCGCCGTCACCTGCGACACCGGCCGCGTCCGGCGATGCGTTCCTCTTCAGCGGCAACCGGCATGAGACCGTACCGCGGCGGCTGTTCCTCGACCGCCGCCTGACGCCGCTGGAGCGCAACGCCTGGCAGGTGTTCCGGCTGATGCTCAACGACGACGGCGTGACCGCATTCCCCACCTATGAGCAGTTGCGGCCCTGGCTGGCCTCGATGCCCTGCGCCGGGCAGGCCTCGCACGAAACCGTGGCGCGAGCCCTGACGCTGCTGCGGCTGACCCGATGGCTGAGCCTGGTGCGGCGACGGCGCGACGCCAGGACCGGCCGCATCCTCGGCAACCTCTATGTCCTGCACGACGAGCCGCTGACCCCCTTTGAAGCGATGCAGCTCGACCCGGACTACCTACAACTCGTCAGCCAGGCGCTCGGCCATTCGGCCAAAGCCGTGCAGATCGTCGGCCTGCACACCCTCAGGGAAATCGGCGAAGACCCGATGCTGGCCGGGCGCACCCTGCCGTCGAGGCTGCAAGTCCTGGCCGAGCGCCTCGCCAGCCAGGGCGTCGGGGCACACGAAGGTTATCCACAGGAGGATGCCGCACACGAATCCGAAGAAGGGCCGACGAGCCTTCTTCGGAATCCCGATGACCCCACTTCGGAATCCGAAGCAGGGTCGAAACCCGCGCCAGACGCCTCTCTTCGGAATCCGAATCAGGCCCGTACAGTACGTAGTAGTCGTATGAATGAAGTACGTACTACCGCGCAGGCACAGGCGCAGGCGCGCGCGCTGGGCGACCTGCAATGGCCCAAGCGCTTCGCGGAACTGAAGGCAGAGCAGCAGACAGGTGCGCGGGTGGCATTGCAGCAGGTCGATGCCGCGCTGAGGCAGGCCGTGTTGGACGAATGGGCCGCACGATGCAGCAGCCATGGCATCCGCAATCCTGCCGGGTATCTGTTCGGCATCATCCAGCGGGCCATCCATGGCGAGTTCAACGCCTGGGCCAAGAAAGACGCGCCATCGGCACACGCTCCGCCGAATGAGCGGCCACCACCAGCACCGCCACCATCCCAGCCGCAGGGCAAGCCGGTGCCGCCAGAAGTCGCCAGGCAGCACATCGAACGGCTGCGCAACCTGCTCGCCAGCAAGTGAGCGGGCCTGCAAGGCGGTGAAGTGGATGCCAGTGGCTTCCAGTAGAGCTATCCCCAGGGGATAGTTCCACTGACGGCTACACGTCGAACCGCTGCACGCCAGGCCCCGATCGCCTGCGGCGGGAGCGGCCTTGTCCGGGCTTGAGCCGGGCGCGCAGCGTTCCTTGGCGCTCCATGGAACTATCCCCTGGGGATAGTTCCACTGACAGCTACGACGTCGAACCGCTGCACGCCAGGCCTCGATCGCCTGCCGCGGGATCGGCCCTGTCCACGCTGATCCAGGCGTGCAGCGTTCCTTGGCGCTCCATGGCGCTATCCCCAGGGGATAGCTCGCGCCGCATGCACCCGCCGCGCCCTGAACCGGGGACGGGCGGGTTTCGGTTTGTTGACTGACTGCCTTCCGGCACCTGCCGAAGCTGTCCGCTCTTTTCCAACAACGAGCGGACACCATGGCAACCACCAACGAACCCCTGCAACTGAATCTCGGCTCCCTGCGCAGCGCGATGTCGCTGACGCTGCACACGCACCACGCCTCGCGCATCTGGCACGGCCGCGCCGCCGCCGAGGGGCGACCGGGCATCGTCGGCCTGAACGGCTACATCGCCCAGATGAACAAGATGCGGCGCGGCTCGGAGCAGGACGACCCGTACAGCGACTTCTGGATGCTGCGCATCGAGGACAAGCTCGACCAGACGAAGGCCACGCTGCAATCGCTGCGCGAGCAGGTGGACCAGGCGTTGGCGAGCGTGCCGCCGGCACTCACCCTGGGCGAGAACCTCAACGTGCAGCCCGTCAAGCTGCCGCTATTCGTCAATGCGCAGTTGGGCTTTGCCGCGGTGTATCTGCTCGCCGACTACGACGACATCGCCCGCAAGTTGATCCTCGCGCACCACACCGCGCTGATCGATCGCTCGACGCTCGAACGCTGGCTCAACGAAGGCGCACATGCGCTGCGCAGTCTTTTCAGCCTGGCCCAGCAGTACCGCTACTCGGGCTGCACCCGCGACGACTTCGCTTCCAAGAATGCGGCTGCGCGGGCGGCGCTGGAGAAGTACGGCGAGTTGCCGCAGGACGTGCTGGAGGGCACGCGCCGCTCGAAGTTCGCGCCGCCCATCGTGCGCCGCGGTCTGCAACAGCGCGGTGAGGCTCCTGCCGCAACCGCATCGCCCAGCGACGAGGCCACCACCACCGAGGCACCCGAGACCACCGCGGGCGAGGACGCGCAAGCATGAGCGACCCGAACCGCGACACCCGCTACTTCCGCCCGCTGCAACAGACCGCCTTCATGCGGCTGGAACATGCAGGCTCTCTAAAAGGCCTTTTAAAGCCTTTTAAAGGTAAAGGGGACTTGGAGGCCTGGGCCAGCCAGTGCTTCGCCATGCGCGACGAGTTGATTGGCTTGGCGCAGCGACAGGTGCTGCCACAGGCGGTCGGGCATCCCTTCCACCTGCTGCCCATCGAACTGGCCCAGCAGACCACTGGCGCAGGCACGGTGTTTTTGCGCTGGCGCAAGCACGACAGGTCAGCCATGGGCGTGGCCCTGTGGCAGGAGCTGATGGCGAGCACCAGCACGCCGGTCAACCTCCTGGCCGACCTGCACGCGATCGAGCTTCAGCGCATCACGCTGAACATGCAGATCAGCCTGTTGCACACCTTGGGCAGGCAGGCCCAGGAGTGCGCCAGCAAGGCCGCCGAGGCGGAAGACGCCTACCTGCGCCGGCTCAAGTCCACACCGCCCACCCTGCGCGATCGGTGATCGCGCAGGGCACCCCAGCACGCGCCCGCCGCCAACCAGGTGCGGGTATTTCAACCACCACGGAGATTGCAACATGAGCACGCATTTTTCTGGCGAAGGCAACATCGGTTCGCCCCCCGAGTACCGGGAGTTCCCCAACGGCAACGACGAGCCCAGCCGCCTTCTGCGCCTGAACGTCTATTTCGACAACCCCATTCCCAAGAAGGATGGCACCTTCGAGGATCGCGGCGGCTTCTGGGCGCCGGTGGAAATCTGGCACCGCGACGCCGCGCACTGGAAGGACCTGTACCAGAAAGGCATGCGTGTGCTGGTCGTCGGCCGCATGGAACGCGAACCCTGGACGGACAACGAGGATCAGCCGCGCGAGACCTGGCAGATCAACGCGCGCAGCGTCGGCATCCTGCCGTTCCGCATCGAGTCCGTGACCCTCAGCCCCAGGCAGCAGGAGACCGCGCAGGAGGCGCAGCCGAAGCCCCAGGCCGCCCAGGAACCGACCGCGCCGAAGGAGCCGAAGCGCAGGAAGTGACCCGGCATGGGGCGACGGCAGTCGTTCGTCGCCCCATGCCCTCGCGAGCTATCCCCAGGGGATAGCTCCATCAACGTCCACCGGCTTCCACGCGCGCCCGAAAGCCGCGGCTCCCGAACCGCACACCCCCGGCCGCACGCCACTCCCGTCCCCGCCATTCCATCCCGTGAAAGTGGTCGCCACCGCATGCGGCTTGTTTGCTGCTGCCCCTGGTGGTGCTCGGCATCCTCGATTCCAGCAACTCAATGAACCACGGAAATCGGATGGACGGACATGCGGCTGTTCTTGTGCGAGAAGCCCTCCCAGGGCAAAGACATTGGCCGGATTCTCGGCGCGACGCAGCGCGGTGAAGGCTGTCTCAGCGGCTCCGGCGTCACCGTCACCTGGTGCATCGGCCATCTCGTAGAAACGGCAGCCCCCGAGGTCTATGACGCGGCGCTCAAACGCTGGTCTCTGGAGCAGTTGCCCATCGTTCCCCAGCAATGGCGGGTCGAGGTCAAACCAAAGACCGCCACGCAATTCAAGGTCGTCAAGGCGCTTCTGGCGAAGGCGACCCATCTCGTCATCGCCACCGATGCCGACCGTGAGGGCGAGCTGATCGCCCGCGAGATCATCGACCTATGCGGCTACCGCGGCCCCATCGAGCGACTATGGCTGTCGGCGCTCAACGATGCGTCGATCCGCACCGCGCTCGGCAAGCTGCGGCCGTCTGCGGACACGCTGCCGATGTACTACTCGGCGCTGGCGCGCTCGCGGGCCGACTGGCTCGTCGGCATGAACCTCAGCCGGTTGTTCACGGTGCTCGGGCGTCAGGCCGGCTACGACGGCGTGCTGTCCGTCGGCCGCGTCCAGACGCCGACCTTGAAGCTGGTCGTGGACCGCGACCGCGAGATCGCGGCCTTCAAGTCGGTGCCGTTCTGGGCCATCGACGTGTCCCTTTCCGCAGGTGGACAGGTTTTCAGCGCGCAGTGGGTTCCGCCCGATGGCTGCACCGATGACGCCGGCCGCTGCCTGCAGCAGCCGGTGGCCCAGCAGGCCGCGCAGCAGATCCGCGCTGCGGGCAGCGCCCAGGTCGTGTCAGTCGAGACCGAGCGCGTGCGCGAAGGGCCACCGCTGCTGTTCGAACTGGGAACGCTTCAGGAGGTTTGTTCCAAGCAGCTTGGGCTGGATGTGCAGGAGACGCTGGAGATCGCCCAGGCCCTGTATGAGACCCATAAAGCCACCACGTACCCGCGTTCCGATTCGGGCTACCTGCCCGAAAGCATGTTCGCCGAGGTGCCGACTGTTCTGGACAGCCTGCTCAAGACCGACCCCTCGCTGCGCCCGATCATGGGCCAGCTCGACCGCTCCCAGCGCTCGCGCGCCTGGAACGACGGCAAAGTGACGGTGCACCACGGCATCATTCCCACCTTGGAACCCGCGAACCTCTCGGCGATGAGCGAGAAGGAACTGGCGGTGTACCGGCTGATCCGCGCGCACTACCTGGCGCAGTTCCTCCCTCACCACGAGTTCGACCGCACGATCGCCGAGCTGTCCTGCGGCCAGCAGAAGCTGGTGGCCACAGGAAAGCAGGTGGCCGCCCAGGGTTGGCACCTGGTGTTGGCCGAGCCGCAAGCGGACGAAGACGGGGAAACCACCGCGCGCAGCCAGGTACTCCCCGCGCTGCGCGAGGGCCTGGCATGCCAAGTGGCCGAGGCCGAAGTCAAGGCGCTCAAGACGTTGCCTCCGAAGCCCTACACCCAGGGCGAACTGGTCAAGTCGATGAAAGGCGTGGCGCGCTTCGTGACCGACCCGCGCCTGAAGCAGAAGTTGAAGGACACGACGGGCATTGGCACCGAAGCCACGCGCGCCAACATCATCACCGGCCTGCTGACGCGGGGCTATCTCGTGAAGAAAGGACGCTCCATTCGCGCATCGGATGCGGCATTCACGTTGATCGACGCTGTGCCCGCGGCGATTGCCGACCCCGGAACCACCGCCGTGTGGGAGCAGGCGCTCGACATGATCGAGGCCGGACAGCTCACCCTGGATGTGTTCATCGGCAAGCAGGCCGCATGGATTTCGCAACTGATCGTGCAGTACGGCAGCACCTCGCTGTCCATCAAGGTTCCCCAGGGTCCCGCTTGCCCGCAGTGCGGCGCACCGACGCGCCAGCGCACCGGCAAGACCGGCCCCTTCTGGTCGTGCAGTCGCTACCCCGACTGCAAAGGCACGCTGCCGGTCGATTCCGGCACGTCCAAGCGCGGTGCCTCGCGCCCGCGCAGTAGCGGCCGCAAGGGCTCCTGACCGACCCCGCTCCCCGAGAGCCGTGCCCGCCATCGGCGGCGTGGTCCATGTCCCGCACGCCCTGCGGGACGCCCAGCGCGCAACGCCTTCTCTTGTCCGTGTGCGCGTCCCGCTCGGCCGCCCCCCGGCCGCGGGGCCTGAAGGTAGCTTCTCCGCGAACCGTGTCCGGGGTTTCCCGGCGTGTTCTGCTGATCTGCATTTTTCCGCCTCTGCGAAGGGTCCCCCGATGGCTTGCCAGGCTGCGAGCCACCCGGAGACCCTTCGTGGTCAGCGGTATTCGATGCCGTGCCCAACGGCGAAAAACTGGGCTCCTTTTGTGCGCGGATGTGCGCCAGAAGATGCCGGCGCCAACCACGACATGCGCCGGGTGCGATTGCTGACAGCAGACGGTTCTAGCGACGACCGGGCCTGCAACAGCCCACGGGTGGTTCTGTCCTCCCGAGCCGAAGGCCACACGGCCTTCGGCGCCTTTCTCCTGCCGATCAACGTCCCGGCCCGCCCTGGGCCACACGAACAGGAGACCCGACATGAACCCGCAACCTCGCACCCCACGCGGTGCGCCCCAGGCCGTGCCACTGCTGTACGGCAGCGTGTGCAGCGGCATCGAGGCCGTGAGCCTCGCCTGGCAACCCCTCGGCCTCGAAGCCGCGTGGTTCGCCGAAATCGAGCCGTTCCCGAGCGCCGTGCTCGCCCACCGTTACCCCCACGTGCCCAACCTGGGCGACATGACCGCGATCGCCCGCCAAGTGCGCGCCGGCACGGTGCCGGCGCCCGACATCCTGGTCGGCGGCACGCCGTGCCAGTCGTTCAGCGTGGCCGGTGCGCGCCGTGGGCTGGATGACCCGCGCGGTGCCTTGACCCTTGCCTATGTGGAGCTTGCCAATGCCATCGACCAAACCCGCCACCAAGCCCGCCGCCCGGCGGTCACGCTCGTCTGGGAAAACGTCCCCGGCGTCCTCAACGACCGCAGCAATGCCTTCGGGCATTTCCTGGGGGCACTGGCCGGAGAAAGCCGTGCGCTCCAGCCGCCAGGGGATCGGTGGGCGCACGCTGGTTGTGTGTCTGGACCCCGCCGCCGCATCGCCTGGCGCGTGCTCGACGCTCAATATTTCGGTGTCGCCCAACGCCGCAAGCGCGTGTTTCTTGTGGCAAGTGGTGGAGATGACCTCGATCCCGCAGAAGTACTTTTTGAGCGCGCAGGCCTGCTCGGGGATTCTTGTGCGGGCCGCGCGCCGTGGCAAGAAGCTGCCCGCGCTACTGGACCTGGTGCTGACCCAGCAGGCGGATATGCAGGACTGAAGCAGCTCTACGGCGAGGTCACGACGACGTTCGGATTCAGCAATGGGCGTGGTCCGACCAATCTTGCAGCCAGTTTGATGGCGGGCGGCCCTAAGCACGACATCTGCACCGAGACCTACTTGGTGCAGTCCGTCGCAGGCAGCATCAGCCACACCCTCGACACCGCCAACAACGGCAAGGGCAGCAGCGAGGACGGCACCGGCAAGGGTGTTCCGATCATCGCCTTCACTGCCCAGGGCAGCGGCGCGGATGCCACGCTCGACCTGACGCCGACTCTGCGTGCTGGCGGCCATCGCAACAGCCATGCGAACGCCGGAGTCGTACCCGCCATCGCGTTCGCGCAGAACAACCGCGGTGAAGTGCGCTTCGAGTCGGGCCATGGCCAGGTCGCTTGCACCGTCCTGTCCAACGGCAAGCCGGGCTACGGCGTGCCGATGGTGGCGTGCGTGTCCCTGCGCGGCCGCGAGCAGGGTCTTGCCGCCGAGCTGGGCGGCAACGTAGCGGCCGCACTGCGCACCAGCGGCGGCGGCGCGGACAAGCCCCATGTGCTGCTCCCCGACTTCGAGGCGCATTTCCGCTACGACTGGAACGACCCTGGCCCCGGCGACTGGTCGCACTGGCGTGTGCGGCGGTTGATGCCGGTGGAGTGCGAGCGGCTGCAAGGCATGCCCGACGACTACACGCTGATCCCGTACCGCGGCAAACATGCCGCGGATGCGCCGCGCTACAAGGCGATCGGCAACTCCATGGCCGTCCCGTGCATGGCATGGCTGGGCGAGCGCCTGGTGCAGTGCCTGCACAAGACGGGCTCGACCGCTTCGGATTGATCGGCGACGCAGCCTGCGGGGCGCGCCATTCTCACTCCTGCATTGCCGACGTATCGGCAGCAGCCTGCAGCCAGGGTGTCAAGGCTGCCGCGGGCTCCACCCGCGCCACCCGCCAGTTCGCCTCGGCATCTCACCGGCGAACGCTGCCCACCGGGGCATCGATGCCTCTTTTTCTCCAACCCACGGGATGGCGGCCACGTCCCGTCGGGGGCATGTCGCCACCCGGTCGATTTCAGGACTTCACATGGAAAACATCACCAAGCAAGACCGCATCACGCTCAAAGATCTCAGAGTGTACGACTTCGCCAGCGACGAAACGCTGTGCTTCACCGCCATTGTCGTATTCGACGGCACTCCTATTGCCGAGGCCCGCAACGGCGGGAACGGCGGTTCGACATTCCTGCGTGCGCTCGATGGCAAGAAGGCGCTTCTGGCTCAGGCCGAAGCCTTCGCCAAGGGTCTGCCGCCTGCTCCGCTCGACCTCGGCCAGGAGGGCGAAGACCCTCACTACATCGACATGACGCTCGACTTCCTGGTCGATGAACTGGCCGAAGCCATGCACGGGGAACGCAAGTTGCGAGCCGCGTTCAAGCGCGACATCGGCAACAGGGTGCTGTTCATCAAGGACGGCAAACTTCTGTTCATCAAGGGCATCAAGCTCAAGGCCATTGCCGACCGCAAGGCGTACTTCGCTTCGCTGCGCGCTCGGCAGACCCAGCCCATCATCATCCTTGCCGAGCTTCCGCCCGAGCAGGCAATTGACCTGTGGAAGAAGCATATCCTGGGCGACACGCCCGACTGACCCCGCACCGACGCTCCTCACAGCCCCGCACTCGATGCGGGGTTTCTTTTTCTCTGCACGCATCAATCGGGGCTGGGCCGAATGCCGTTTTCCAACTGACGCGGCACGGCCTGCGCACGAAGCTGCCCGCATGTTCGCTGATTCGTCAGCACATGCCAGCAGCCAGGGTTCCAGGCTGCCGCGGGTCTCTTCCGCGTTGCCCACCAGTCCGCATCGCATCCATTCCGCGGACGCGCGTCCCCGTGACGTCGATGCTTTTTATCAACCGCGTGCGGGAGCTGCCATCCCGTGAGGGACGAGGCCCCGCTTTTCCAAGGAGCCCGTCCATGTCCCAGCAAGCCTCTTTCGGCCAATTGGCCTCGACCTACTGCGGCAAGTTCCTGCCGCTCGAAGTCCTGCAAAGCGCCGCCGGTCACTACATCGGCACGCGCGATACCCAAGGCCCTGTTTCGCGGGAATCCCGCGAGTACTTCCGCAGCTACGCCGCCGCTCAACGTGCCCTCGAAAGAGGCGGCTGGTCCCAGCTCGCCATTCCCTGATCCAACTGGAGGAATCACGTCATGAACCAGCTACTGCCGAGGGAAGTTGTCGATCAGATCATGCAGGAAGAACAGCATTTCGCAGCCGCGCCCCAAGCCTTTTTCGAGGCCTGGAAGCGCGGCGTCGAGATCGCTGGCCCCGAATGGTTCGGCGACGGCACCCGCGAAGGTCTGAACCAGGCCAAGAGCAAGTGGGATCTGCGTCCCAACATGCTGCGGCTCAACGACGCCCTCGGCGTCCTGAGCAGCGGCGAACGCATGTTCCTGTCCGCCATGGTCAGCTTCTACAACGCGCGCGAGGGAGGTGCCATGCTCAAGCGCTGCCACTTCCACGGACTGTCGGATTTCGACGGTCTCGATCTGCAACGCCGCAAGGTCATCGCCGACCTGCTGGTGAACTACAACGGTTGGTGAGCCGGTTTCCGGCACATCACCGCGTTTCCGTTCACGCCCCACGAGGGAAATGCGCCTACGAGGCCATATCCCTCGATTCATTTCCCGTCGTCCAGCGCAGTGCTGGCACCGCCAAGGTCAGCGTTGCCTGACGCATTTTCCATTTTCAACCCACCGGGTCCAATTCCCGGTGGCGGGAATTGGCTCCATTATTCAATCTGGAGAGTTCCCATGTCCCAGAAACCCAATCCCTTTCTCCGTGGCTACTGGAATCTGAAAATCGTCCGCACGCTGTGCATCAGCTACGAGGACGGAAGCCCGCATGTCTGGCGAAACATCCATGCAAGCCAAGAGCACCTCTCCGACGAGGAACTGGTTTCATCGTCCTGCATCGTCACCAACGATTTCGCCGTGGTCTGCAATGGCCCCGAAGGCGTGAGCGCCGAGGTACTGGCCGAATGCGATGCCGGAGAAGGTGTCAGCGGCGAAGGTGTGATCGGCGCCGTGGTCTATGCCGTCCATGGCGACGACTTTGACGGTCGCCCGGTCCACATCGGTGACAGCTATTCGGCCGAGGCTGCGCGGGAAGTGGTGCAGCGCCTGACTTTCGAGACCGGCTACTACAGCCGGTGCTGGGAGATCAGCCGTGAGCACATCACGGTCGATACCTGGCACTACCTCGCCGACCTGGCGGACATCGCCACGCCGGAGGCCATGCTGTTCATCGCCTTCCGTGTGCCGTACAGCCCGGCGATCGGTGTGAAGCTGATCTCCACGCCCTGGACGGACCATAACCTGGAGCACGCCGAGGGCATCACCGCCGAGCAGCTTCGGCAGGAGCACCGCCACAAGGGCATGCCGGACGACCTGGCGAACATCCTTGAACTGGTCGGCCAGGCCGATGTACGCATCCTCATCCTCGATGCCGACGCACCCGCGCTGCTGGGCCTGCCGCTGGCCGAGTCCTAACAGCCGCGCGGCGCGCCAGTCTTCCTCTTTGTCCCCCCAATGCCAGCCCGTCTCCACGCCAGGAGCCGGGCTGGTCCATTTTCATAGGAGCAATCTCATGTTCCCCGACCTCATCTCGCACGCACCCGACTTCGAGCACCAGCTCGGAGCCTGCGTCAACGCCATGAGCCAGGACGACGCCATCGGCCAGATCCTGGTATTCGAGCGCACGCACGGCACGCTGCACATGCGCCATATCGCCAGCACCGATCTGGTGGACACCGACATTGACGACTACGAAATGGTCGTGTTCGACGGTGGCAACACCAGCGGCGGCACGTGGAAGCATGTCTTCTTCCCGCGTCAGCGCGAGCACTACTTCGTGTACGAAGCCTGACCCAACTAGCCCCTTTCGAGGGGCTTTTTTTTTGTCGAAAAAGGTCTAATTCATACTGACGACCATTGTTACTCTTATGTCTAATCGTCACTCCACTCAGCCGTCACCCAGTCGTCCATGTTCGACCACATACTCCTGCTACTTCTCGGTTTCGTCATCCTCGTCGCCGGTGCTGACCTTCTGGTGCGCGGTGCTTCGCGGTTGGCTGTGTCGATGGGCATTTCCCCACTGGTGGTTGGCCTCACTGTGGTCGCTTTCGGCACCAGCGCGCCGGAGCTAGCAGTGTCTGTGGACGCCACGCTCGCCGGCTCGTCCGATCTAGCTATTGGCAACGTGGTCGGCGGCAAAATCGCCAAACTCCTTCATATCCTCGGCATATCGGCACTCATCACCCCCTTGGTGGTCTCCGAGCAGGTCATCCGCCAAGAAATCCCCATCATGATCGGTGCGTCCTTGCTCTTGGTGGTGATGACGCTGGACGGTAGTATCAGCCGTATCGAAAGCAGTTTTCTTCTCTCACTGATCGTGGCCTACACCGCGTTCCTGATCCACCAGTCACGCAGCGTATCGAAGATGGCGAAAAGCCAGTTCACCAGCGAGATCCCCACATCGAACTGGGACCGTCACTGGAGCGTTCAAATCGCGCTCATCGCGGCCAGCCTCGGGATGCTCGTCCTCGGCGCTGACTGGCTGGTAGTGAGCGCAGAGGCGGTGGCTAAGGCCTATGGCGTGAGTGACTTGGTGATCGGCCTAACTATTGTCGCGATCGGCACGTCGATGCCGGAAATGGCTGCTTCAGTGGTCGCTGGCCTGCGCGGCCAGGGCGACATCGCGGTCGGTAACGTGCTAGGCAGCAACGTGTTCAACATCTTCGCCGTCATCGGAGCATCTGGCCTGGTTGCTTCGGGCAGCCTGCCAGTACCGGAAACGGCACGCAACTTCGACCTGTGGGTGATGCTCGCCGTGGCTTTCGCCTGCCTGCCGATCCTGACAACCGGCCGCAACATTGCACGCTGGGAAGGTGGTTTGCTCCTCGCCTACTACGCGATCTACATCGCTTGGCTGGTACTGTCGATCCAGCAGGCTACCCTCCTAACGGCCTTCTCCAACGTGATGCTTAGCTACGTGATACCGCTGACCGTCATTGCGTTGCTCATGTCGGTGGTGCGCCATTTCAGGCGTACATCGAGAAGCTAGACCCGAGCCAGTTCAGTGGACGAGAGTGACGCGGGCGCGGCCTGCGCATTTAACCAAGCGACGAGGGACGTTGCTTGGGTTCCCGGTCGCGAGCGATGGACATGAGTAAGCCTAGCCCCAGGCCCAACGTGACCATCGCAGTGCCACCATAGCTTACGAAGGGCAACGGCACCCCCACCACGGGCAGAATGCCGCTGACCATGCCCATGTTGACGAAGGCGTAGGTGAAAAACATGGTCGCCATACCACCCGCCAGCAGACGGCCAAAAACGGAATTCGCACGCACGCTGATCAGCAGCGCGCGGAGCACGAGGAACAGGAAGCTGCCTATCAGGATCAGGTTTCCAACGAAGCCAAATTCCTCCGAATAGACGGCGAAGATGAAGTCGGTGGTGCGCTCGGGGATGAAGTCCAGGTGTGTCTGTGTGCCACGCATAAACCCTTTTCCGTATATGCCGCCCGAACCGATAGCAATCATGCCCTGGATGATGTGGAAACCCTTGCCAAGCGGGTCGCGCGTGGGGTCCAACAGCGTGCATACGCGGGTGCGCTGATAGTCGTGCAAAAAGTACCAGCTCATGCCATCGGCGCATAGCCTGGGCTCGTTCCAGATCAGTAGGAAGATGCCCACCACGGTCAGCACCGCCGGGGGGATAAGCAGCTTCCACGGCAGGCCACCGAAGAAGATGACCGCCAAGCCTGCGCCCATCACGAGCAATGAGGTGCCCAGGTCGGGCTGTTTCATCAGGAAGCCGACGGGCAGCATCAGGAGCCCGAACGCGCCCAGAAAGGTGGGCCATCGGGGCATACCGTCACGCGACTGGAACCACCACGCCAACATCATGGGGACGGCGATTTTCGACAGCTCGCCCGGCTGAATCACCATGCCCACATTGATCCAGCGCTGCGCTCCTTTCTTGGTGATGCCAAACAACGCCACCATGACAAGCAGGGCCACTGCCACCACATAGATGGGCACAGCTAGCGCCGCCAGCCGCTGCGGCGGTACCTGAGACACCACCAGCAGGATGCCAGCGGCCAGCAGCATGTTGCGGCCATGATCGACGAAGTGCGTGCCATGGCCGAAGGCCGCTGAATACATGGTCACCAAGCCGATGCCGCATAAGATGCTCACAGGGAGCAGCAACAGCAAGTCGTAACCACGGACCAGTGGCAAGAGGCGCTGCTTGAGAGAGGTTTTGCTGAGCACAATAGACATACGGACTCTCCGTTATCTTGATGTCTGAAAGGCTCAAAACAGACCCTCCTTTAAAGATCGTTTCGCAAAATCTATGCCAGGTTTGAATCTCAGCGAATTCAATGGGTTGTGGATATTTTTTCGCTAGATGTGTTCATTTACCTGAACATCATGACTTTGGTTGTTCAGGTGATTGAACGCGACAATTCCTAGCGTTTCTGATGCTGTTTTGGGGCAGATCACGGCATAGGACCCTGCCAGATTTACCTCAGTCAGCACGGACAAAGGGAAACGTCCGGATGCCGTTTTATATGGGCGGGCAACCCGTTCCAGGGTCATCCTTGCCCCTATGTTCGTCGGCGTTGCCGACACATGCCCAGGCAGCCGAGACCTTCAAGGCTGCAAGCGCGGGAGACCGTGTTGGTCGTTTCTTCATACGGGCCGCACCTCGCCCACCCACCCACAAGGGATCTCTTCCTTGTGGGCTGGGAATCCCTTGTTCTTCCTCAAGGAGATTCCCATGGATCGCTCTCTCATCAAGACCCTGATGCCTTCGCTTGTTGCAGGCCATGTGCCCCGCAACGTGCGGTCGATCAAGTACCGCTTTTTCGATGATCAACCGCAGTCCTCGACGCTGGGCTTCGCCATAGACCCCAAGCCCTTCGACGGCAAGGTGGTCGCGGCCAACGACGACGCCATCGTCATCAAGCTCAAGCCCAGCGAGTTCGCGGTGCTCGATCCCAACCTGGTGACTGCCGTTCCCAGCGAAGGCGCCAAGGTGCATGTCCAACCGTATGCCCGCCGCCGCTTCGACGGCCTGCGCGCGGACACCCCGGAAGTGATCACCGAGAAGACCGCGGACGGTGTTCCCTACACCATCACCAGGCACATCCTCGGCTCCGCGCCTGCCAAGCTGCCCATCCCCGAGCCACAGTGCATGGAACTGGGGCAGCTCATCCAGCAGTTGGAGGAAATGCCGGCTCCCGACGGGTTCCGGCGCATCACCCACATGCTGGTTGATGCGGGTGCCCGCGACTTCACCTGGGTCGATCCTAAGCCGTCCAAGATCATCGAGACACCCCCGGCGATCAGCTTCTCGGTTTCGACCGCGAAGTTCGAGGGCCAGGTGACGATCCTCTACGACCGCGGCGGCGACACCTACGTGGTCGAGCTGCGCCGCGACGGCGAGCTGATCGATCGGCACGACGAGGTGTATTTCGACATGCTCGGTGAAGTGCTGGAGCGGCTTATCGACGACGGGCGCTGGCGCCTGATCGACGTGAGCGTGATCGACGCCAAGGCCAGCCGGCGACGCCAGGCGGTTGCGGCATGACGTGCGAGGCAAGCGACTGCTGGGTGGTGTATTCGCCCAATGAGTCCGCCATCAGCGACAGCGCTGGCTTCTGGTCCAACGAGTTCGGCTGGGTGCAGTTCGACCAAGCAACGCACTTCTCGCTCGAAGAGGCCTTGGACGCAGAGCTTCCAGTCTCGGTCGGCCGGGATGCACGCTTCGTCACATGGCAGGACGCCCAGCGCCACTACGGCTGAGTCCTCTACCTATAGGCAACTTGCCCCCAAGGCCTTCCATCCGTTCGGGTGGAGGGCCTTTTTCTTCAGGAGATCAATCATGTCACTGCGATTCAAAGGCTCCGACCTGCGCCCCGTGCTGGCCGAGGCCGTCGCCAACCAATGCCGCGTCGTCCTCGCCAAAGACCAGGGCGTGTACTTCCTCGCCGAGCAGGGAGAGCGCCGTCCCGATGGCCGCGTGAAGCTGCTGGCTTATGCCGTCGGCTGCAACCCGGATACCGACCCGTTTGACGACTGGTGGGAACTGGCGCGCGCCGAGCTGGGCGGCGACGACTTCGGCGAATTCTTCGACCCGAAGGAAGGCGTCTTCGCACGCATCTTGCACAGCACGGACGATCTGATGCTGTCCGCCACCACGACGCACCTGTCGCTGGAGGTGGTGTCATCGGCGTAGCGCGGCTACTCCCGTCCCCTCATGGCCCCCTTCATGGGGGCTTTCTTTTCTCCGCACCGCGGCCATTGCTGTGTGCACGCGTTCGTCTCCGGCCGCCTTGGCCCGCCTCGTCGGCATGCCCGCCGACATGCCCACGGAGACGACCGCATGCACGACCCGTTCAAGATCACTCAACCGACTTGCATCAGCTTCTCGGGCGGGCGCACCAGCGCCTACATGCTCTGGCGCGTGTTGCAGGCCAATAGCGGTCTGCCTGCCGACACCGTGGTCTGCTTCGCCAACCCCGGCAAGGAAGTGGAAGCGACCTTGCGCTTCGTGCGCGACTGTGCCGGGCACTGGCGGGTGCCGATCCACTGGCTGGAATACCTGTCCATCGAACCGGGCTTCACGCTGGTGGACTTCGACCGGGCCAGCCGCCAGGGCGAGCCGTTCGAGGCGCTGATCCGCAAGCGGCAGTACCTGCCCAACCCCGTCGCACGCGGCTGCACGACCAGCCTGAAGATCCGCCCGATGCACCGCTACCTGCGGCATCTGGGGTGGACGGATTGGGACCAGATGATCGGCATTCGCGCCGACGAGCAGCGCCGCGTCGCCAAGATTCGCGCGCGCGGACACTCCACCGAATCGACCCACGAGACCATGTGCATGCCGCTGGCGGATGCCGGCGTCACCGTGCGCGACGTGAGCGCTTTCTGGCAGGCGCAGCCGTTCGACCTCGACCTGCTGACGGTCAACGGGCGCACGCTCGAAGGCAACTGCGACCTGTGTTTCCTCAAGCCGCGCGGGCAGCGCCTGGCCCTCATCAAGGCTCGACCCGAGGCCGCGGTGTGGTGGATTCGCATGGAATCGCTGAACCTGGCGAGCAAGCCCAGCGGCGCCCGGTTTCGCGCCGATGGCCCGAGCTACGCCGACCTGGCACGCTTCGCCGCCGACCAGGGCGATCTGTTCGACGCCGCCGAGGAACCGATCGCCTGCTTCTGCGGCGATTGACGCACATGGGCGGGCCATCGACCTCGCCATCGCTGCAGCTGCTGCCGGTGTCCTTGCGCTGTGCCAATGCCTTCGTGCAGGAGCACCACCGCCACCACCGGCCGGTTCAGGGGGCAAAGTTCGCCCTGGCGGTCGCGCTGTCCGCCACCGATGGCATCTGCGGCGTGGCCATCGTCGGTCGCCCGGTCGCCCGCCACCTGGATGACGGCTGGACGCTCGAAGTCACCCGGCTCTGCACCAACGGCGCACCGAACGCCTGCAGCAAGCTCTACAGCGCGGCCTGGAAGGCGGCCAAGGCCCTGGGCTACACGCGGCTGATCACCTACACGTTGCCCGAGGAAGGCGGTGCCAGCCTGCGCGCCGCCGACTGGCGGCTGGTCGGCATGCGCGGCGGCGGCGCCTGGAGCCGCCCCAGCCGTCTCCGCACCGACACCCCCGACCACCTGCGCGGCCCCAAGTGCCTGTGGGAGGCGCCAGGCGGCGCGGACAAAGGGAAGCGCCCGGATGCCGATTGATTGCTGCCGCGCGCGCGAACCCCGCCCATGCTGCCCCCGTGCCTCGCTGACAGCCGTCAGCAGCATCCCAGGTAGCCACGATCTTCAAGGCTACGGCGCGGTTCCACCGCGTTGATCACCCAGCTCGCACCGCATCCGTCCGCGAGCGGCCACCAGTCTCTGGTGGCGGATGCTTTCGCCTTATCAACCCACCGCGGGGTTACGCACCTTTCCCCGCATGCGTGGGCCGGTGTGTCTCCGCTTCATCCCTATGGAGATTCACCATGAACACCGCGTCCAGCGAGAAATCGTATTTCGACATCCACACCTCGGGCATCGGATATATCCAGCGTGCCCGCGAGGTTCCCGTCCGGGGCGGCCGCCGTGCGCAGCCCTTCCTGGCATGCACCATCGCCGCGCTGGTCGGTTCCGCCAAGGACCCCAGCTACCGCTACTTCGACGTCAAGGTCTCGGGTGCCGAGGCCAAGAAGCTGGTCGAGCGCTACATCGGCGTTGACGATCCCAAGCAGCGCCCGCTGGTACGCTTCCGCCTCGGAGACCTCTGGGGCGATGCGTACATCCGCGACAAGGGCGAGCACGCCGGCAAGCCGGGCGCCAGTCTCAAGGCGCGTCTGCTCAAGGCCGAGCCGCTTGACCGGGCCGAACTGGCTTCGATCAGGCAGCACGATCTGATCACGCGCGGCATCGGCTACCTCAGCCGTCCGAAGGACGTCACCCCCAAGGATGGCGATCCGTTCCTGTCGTGCTGCGTCGCGGCACTGGCCGGGCCTGTCGGTGAACCGGAATATCGGTACATCGACACCATCGTCGCCACCCCCGAGGCCGAGCACCTGGTCCGCCGGTGCGTGCAGGCCATCGAGGGGGATCGCAAGGTGCTGATCGGCTTCAAGTTGAACGACATGAAGATCGATCCGTACATCCGCACCAAGGGCGAGCGCGCCGGGGAACCGGGAGCGAGCCTGGAATCGACGCTGGTCCACATCGGTCTCATCAAGATCGACGGCAAGACGGTCTATTCGCCGAGCCAGGCGCAAGCCGAGGCGCCGCAGGCCGAGGACGCACCCGCGCCCGAAGCCGAGGTTGCCGCCGACACCGCTGCCGACCAGCCTGTCGAGCCCGCCGAGCGCGAGCCCGCAGAGGAAGTCGAGGAGCGGGAGCCGGCGATGGCCGAGTCGTTCTGATCCGGCATGGCCCCTCACGGGGCCTTGCTTTTTCCTATTTCCCAAGGAGAACCATCATGGCAGCCACATCGGCACCTGCGAGATCAGTCCTGCCCATCGTCGTCCCGGGTCAGCTCACATTGCGGACCATCCGCGGCAAGAACGGACCGTTCACGGTCGGTCGCCTGACCACCCCCATCGGCGAGTTCGCGGTCAAGGACGCGGAGCTGGAGCAGTACCCCGAAGGCAAGTACGACGGGGAGTTCGTCATCCGCTACATCTTCGCGAAGTCCTATCCGGTCGCGGGTGGCGCGCGGTTTGAAGTCCGCGCCAACCTCGATGGCATGACGCTCAACGGCATCGAAAAACTGTCCCGTGACGAGGCCCGCAGCTTCGCCACGCAGGAAATCGATCCACTCGATGAAGAGTTGGGAGCGCAGCCAGCGGCAACGCCGGCCAAGCCCGCCAGAACGTTCAAACCCGCGAAGCCGGCACCCGTGCAGGCATCCGCGGACCCGCTGGTCGATACCACGCCCTTCGGCGTGGATGCGCCGACGCCCGCTGCGGCTGCTGCCACCGGCAGCACCGAAGACGGCGACGCCGCACTGTTCGGCATCCTGTGGCCGCTGGGCGAATCCGTCCGACTGGATTCGACCATCGATCGTCGCACCTTGCGCGCGCAGGTCGCCCGCTTGGGCGAACTGGGCTACAGGCACCAGTACCAGACGCAGGAGTGGAGCCGTCAGGCCGCACTGGAACCTGCGTGATCGCAAACGCCGCATCCGCGGTGCTCTTCATCCACCCGCCGGGGTTCCTTCCCCATGCGGGGGAGGCCTCGGCTTTTTTTGGAGGTCTTCGTCATGTCCACCATCGCTTGCGATACGCCCCGTTCCACGCTGGACGAATCCGTGTGGCAGGCCGTCTGCAAGACGGCCGCCGAGCACGCCCAGCGTGGTTGCGGCCTGTCCTGGGAGCACTGGGTCACGCTTTTCAGTTCGGAGATCGACGCGCAAGTCAGTCGGTTGCCCGAAAGCCAGCGCGTTCATGCCCTGGAAATCGCTGCCCAGGAATGGGACTACGCAACACCTGCCGAAAGGCAGGAAACGCAGGAGTGGCTCGCCGAAGACGGCTGCTGCTCGCACGGAATCACCCTCGGCTGTTGCCCAGCCGGTTGCGGTTCCTAGTCCGCACTGAGTTCCATCGCCGCACACGCGGCATTCCATCACCCGCTGGGGGTCTTCCCCACGGGGAGGCCTCCGGCTCCACTTTCCAGGAGGCCTCTCATGGGCTGGTATTTCTCTTCCCAATCGCGATCCGACCTGATCGCGGAACTGGTTGCATCCCAGGAGACCGAGCGCGTCAGCGCGAAGGTCATCGCCCACACCCTGCGCGGCAACGTGCTGTGGTCCGTGGTCGAAATGACCGCCAAGGTCGAAGGCGTGCATCGTGATCTTTCGCCGGGTCAGTCCCTGCGCTACATCCGCTGCGATCTGCTCGAATGCAGCGGCGGCCAGTGGGGCTACAAGCCGCTGGACGAATCCATGCACCCGTACTACTACTCGTGCCCGCTGTCCTATCTGGATCTCGCACCGGAGCAGTCCGCAGCCTGGCGTGCAGGCGTTCGCAGCTACCACGCACATCGGCATCTGAACCCGGCATCCGCCGAGGCCTGAATCTCTTCCTCCCACCCGCCAGGGCAGCACTTGCCCATGCGGGCGGTGCTGTTCCAGCTCATCCAAGGACACCACCATGAGCCAGCACTACTTCGAGACCCATCACAAGGGATTTCCCATCACCGTCATGCTCGGCTGGGATCGGCCGCTGCGCTATTTCTTCATGACGATCCGCAAGCCTGCCGAGCTGATCGACAGCGCCATGAAGGTCGAGGACGCGGATTTCCTGTACAGCAACCTGCACGAGGAAGACCCGTTCGGCCACGGCCTGGACTACTACCGTGCGGTCCTGGGCCATTTCCACATCGACGTGCCGAGCAGCATGTTCACCGAGGTCCAGAAGGACTACGCGGGGAACGTCGGCAATCGCGTCGTCAAGCATGAGGCCGATGGTTCGTTCGCCGAACTGGGAGCCTGACGTCACCTGCGACGCAGCCGAGGCATTCGCCCTGGCGCTGCGCGTTTTCATCCCCAACGGGGCATTCACTGCCCCTGCGGGCGGTGCGCCCCTCACATCGAGGAAACCACCATGCCTGCCATTTCATCCGACCAGCCCCTGTACCGCATCGACGAATGCAGCGACCTCATGGCCGATGCCTGCGTTTGCGGGGACCAGGGCGACTTGATCTTTCTCTCGGTCTGGGCGCGCGACACCGCCATCCAGCAGTTCATCGGACGGCTCACCCTGGGCCGTAGCGAGGACGGCCTGGATCAGTTCTACGTCGTCACCGACCAGGGCGGTTCGCTGCCTGTGTTCGTCGGCTCGGTCGAGCGCCTTGAAAAGCGCCTGACCCGCAGCTATCGCCGCACGCTGTTCGGCTCGATGGTCAATCTCTGGCTGTTCGACCGGCGCTGCATCCGGCCCGACAAGAGTTCGGCCAGCGCCCTGGCGCTGCTGCCGCGCTCCGCGGCCGATCCCACGTCACGCCTGTGGCACCTGGTCAAGGACACGTGCCCGCTGCCGCTGCTGGACCACTGGCAATCACCAGTCCTGGCGCTGCTGCGCGAGCGCGAAATGCTGTGCTCACTGCGCATGGCCCTCGGGCCGCTGCAAGGGTTCCGGCTCGCCATCGACGTGCCCGCGCTCACCGAAGCGCTGGGCGACCTCATCCGCCAGGGCGTGCTCACCGCCTATCCCTATCCGGCCAGGATTTGGACGCCGGAAGTGGAATCGGTTTGACCCACCGCGGAGGCATGCCTTGGCGTGCTTCCGTCCTTCATCCCCGCCAGACAGGAGACTTCCCATGGCACTCATGTTCCCCAGGCTCGCTCGGAATTTCGCCAAGAACGGGTACTACCCGACCGACGAAGCCACCCTCGAAAGAACCCTCAGCGCGCTCGCGCCCAGCGATGGGCCCATGTGCATTTGTGATCCCTGCGCTGGCGAAGGCGTTGCCATCGCCGAAGCCGCCCATGCCCTCGGGCCTGAGCTGGCCAGTGCCTATGCCGTCGAGTTCGATCAGGAGCGGGCCAGCCACGCCCGGCTGCTGGTCGATCATTGCATCCACGGTGACCTGATGGACACCATGATCTCGCGGCAGGCCTTCGGCCTCTTGTGGCTCAACCCGCCCTATGGCGATCTTGCAAAAGACGCCAACGGCAACCTGGGCTACGAAGGCAAGGGCCGTGGTCGGCTGGAAAAGCTCTTCTACCAGCGCACGCTGCCCCTGTTGCAGTACGCCGGAATCTTGGTTTTCATCCTGCCGTCCTATGTGCTGGATCAGGAGATGGTCGGCTGGCTGACACGCCATTTCGCGGACCTGTCCGTGTTCCAGGCGGTAGACAAGCAGTTCAAGCAGGTCGTGGTGTTCGGGCGTCGTGTCCGGCAGCGCGACCAGGCGGGCGATGACGTGAAAGCGTCACGCGTCCGGCTGCTGCAGATCGGCCTGGGCGAACAGGAGGCGGACGAGTTGCCGCCCGAATGGACGCTACTGCCGTATGTGGTCCCCCCGGCCCAGGCCGAGCCGGAGCATTTCTACCGGATCAGCATGGAGCCGGAGCAGTTCGCCGACGAAGTGCGGCGCCTCAAAGGCCTGTGGCCCGCGTTCGAGACCCATCTGGGCGCGACCCAGCAGACCTTGCGTGCTCCGGCACGCGCCTTGTCCCAGTGGCACCTGGCACTGGCCCTCGCGGCCGGCGCGATCTCCGGTGTCGTGCAGTCACCCACCGGCCGCATCCTGGCCGTCAAGGGCGACACGTTCAAGCAGAAGTCTTCCGCCGTGGAATACCGCGAGCGCGACGACGGCTCTTTGGCCGAGACCCGAATCCTGACGGACAAGTTCGTGCCGGTGATTCGGGCCTGGGACCTCACACCCAGCCCTTCCACGCTGGGACAGGTTCTCACCATCCACTGACCCCGCAGGCGGCCTGCCGCCTGCTCTTCATCACCTGCAAGGAGTATCCCCATGCTGTCCATCTTCCAGGGCCGCAAGCCCCAGGTTCCACCGCTCTTCGCACTGGGCACGCTCAAGCTGAGCGAGAGGGTGCATTGGCTGGCGAGCAAGAGCCTCATCGACCCTTTGCCCTACGTGCAGCGCCATGTGCGCGGCGACTGGGGCGAGGCCAGTGAGGCCGAGTGCCAGATGAACGACGTCGCGCTGGAGCAAGGCGCACCCATGACGTCGCGTTTCAAGATCACACCGAGGCTGTTCCTGCTCGTCATCACCAGTGACGACCAGCGCACCACGGTCGTGCAACTGCCCGAAGAAGGGGCCGTGAACTGATCGTCCAGCGCCCGCAGCCGCGGCGCGTTTTCTTTCCACCCACCGGGGTTTCTCGCCCCGATGGGGCGAGGTGCCTCTTTTCCTGAAGGAGCCATCTCTATGTCCACCGTTGCCCAACACGCTTTTCCCAGGTTCAACCCCGGCCAGGTCGTCATGACCTCGGGCGTCGCCAGCCTGGTTCAACAAGGCCAGCTCAATCCCCGTCCGTACCTGTTGCGGCATCTGTCCGCCGACTGGGGCGACCTCGACGACAGCGACCGGCGCCAGAACGACGCCGCGCTGAAGTCGGGAGAGGACCGCCTGTTCTCTGCCTACGAGGTCGGCCCGAGCCTGAAGGTCTGGGTCATCACCGAATGGGATCGCAGCGTCACCACGGTGCTGTTGCCCAGCGAGTACTGATCGTCGTCATCACCGGCCAGATCCCGAATCCGGCCGATCTCTCCTTCCCACCCTGGGGCATTCACCGCCCCTTGGGGAGTGGTGCATGCCCCGTTTTTCTTCTCGGAGCATCACCATGAACGCACAAGTCATCGACGCGGCCCCGGCCGCTGATACCTCGTCCCCGATGGACGACCTGCTCGAACAGGAATCGTCCGAGCTGTCCATGAGCCTTCAGGACTTCGTTTCCGAGTTCGGGGACGAACTGCTGGAATCCCTCAACCGGGCGAATCCCCCCGTCTATAGCGGCACGCCGCGCCCGCACCGGCAACTGGTGCTGGCCGGGCTGAAACGCCAGTTGTTCCCCGCCCAGGCCGAGGTCGTGCATGCGGCCTCGGAGCTGCTCGTCAACCAAGGCGAGCGGGCCGTTTTCGTCAACGGCGAGATGGGCACTGGCAAGACCACGATCGGCATCGCGCTGGCCGCGGTCCTGCATGCCGAAGGCTATCGCCGCACGCTCGTCCTGAGCCCGCCGCACCTCGTTTACAAGTGGCGTCGGGAAATCCTCGAAACCGTCGCGGGCGCGAAGGTCTGGGTGCTCAATGGCCCGGACACGCTGCTCAAACTGATCAAGTTGCGCGAGCAGCTTGGCGTGCCTTCGCCGGCGCAGGAGTTTTTCGTTCTCGGTCGTGTCCGCATGAGGATGGGCTTTCACTGGAAGCCCGCCTTCGCGCGCAAGCACACCCGCCACGGCGACGTGGGGGCCTGCCCGCACTGCGGGGAGGTCGTCACCAACCTCGACGGCGAGCCGATCAGTGCTCAGGAACTGGAGGCGGAAGAGTTCCGCCGCAAGTGCAATGGCTGCGGCGGCGCGCTGTGGACGCTGATGCGTCCGCGGTCACTGTCCGGCAGCGACCAGTCCTCGGCCGTGCTGCGTGCCTTGAAGCGAATTCCCACCATCGGCGAAGCCACCGCGCAGAAGCTAATGAAGACCTTCGGGGACAGCTTCCTGGCCTCGATGCTCGGCGACAACCTGCACAACTTCATCAACCTGATGGACGCGAGCGGAAAGCTGGTCTTCTCCGACCGCCAGGCGCACCGCATGGAGCGATCCATGGCGAACATGGAGTTCGGCTTCGGTGAAGGCGGCTATCAACCCAGCGAATATGTGAAGCGGTATCTGCCGCGCAGCACGTTCGACTTGCTCATCGCAGACGAAGCCCACGAGTACAAAACGGGCGGTTCGGCGCAAGGCCAGGCCATGGGCGTCATCGCGTCCAAGGTCCGCAAGACGGTCTCGCTCACGGGCACGCTGATGGGCGGGTACGCCGACGATCTTTTCCACCTGCTGTTCCGCGCGCTGCCGGGCCGCATGATCGAGGACGGCTACATCCCCGGCCGCAACGGCAGCATGAACGCCGCCGCCATGGCCTTCATGAGGGATCACGGCGTCTTGCGGGATATCTACTCCGAGTCCGACGGTCCGGCGCACAAGACGGCCAAGGGCAGCAAGGTTACGGTCAGAACGGTCAAGGCCCCCGGCTTCGGCCCCAAGGGCGTGCTGCGGTGCATTCTGCCGTACACCATCTTCCTGAAGCTGCGAGACATCGGTGGCGTGCTGCCACCGTATGACGAGGAGTTCCGGGACGTGGCGATGAGCGCCGAGCAAGGCGAGGCGTATCAGAAGCTGGCTTCCAGCCTGACGCAACAGCTCAAGGAGGCCCTGCGCAAGCGGGACACCACCTTGCTGGGCGTGGTCCTCAACACGCTGCTGGCGTGGCCCGACTGCTGCTTCAGGGCAGAGACGGTCCGCCATCCGCGCACGCGCGAGGTGCTGGCATTCACCCCGGCCCAGTTCAACGAGCTGGAGGTGATGCCCAAGGAACGCGAACTGATCGACATCTGCCGCCAGGAGAAGGAAGCGGGTCGCAAGACCTTGGTGTATTCGGTCTATACCGGCACGCGGGACACCACGAGCCGGCTGAAGATGCTGCTGGAGCAGGAAGGTTTTCGGGTGGCGGTACTGCGCGCGAGCGTGGATGCCAGCCAGCGCGAGGACTGGATTGCCGAGCAGATCGACCGGGGCATCGACGTGCTCATCACAAACCCCGAACTCGTCAAGACGGGGTTGGACCTGCTCGAATTCCCGACGATCGTGTTCCTGCAATCGGGGTGGAACGTGTACACGCTGCAGCAGGCTGCACGCCGCTCATGGCGGATCGGCCAGAAGCTCGCCGTGAAGGTGATCTACCTGGGGTACGCCGCTTCGTCGCAGATGACGTGCCTCGCGCTGATGGCCAAGAAGATCCTCGTGTCCCAAAGCACGTCCGGCGATGTACCCGAATCCGGGCTGGATGTGCTCAACCAGGACGGTGATTCCGTCGAGGTCGCACTGGCCCGGCAACTGGTCGCCGCCTGATCCCCACGCCAACGCCGGCCTCGCGCCGCCGGCTTTCCGTTGTTCCCACCTTGCAGCCACGCCCACGGTCTCCGTGGACGTGGCTGCGCATTTTTCATCCCAAGGAGATTTCTATGAACGCTACTACCCAAGCCACGCCCGAAACCGTCAATGCGCGCCTGAGACTGGACGTGACCTATCTGCTCAACGGCGAGGCCGCACCGGAATTGCTGGCACGGCTGGAACGCATGTGCGAACTCGCCATCGGCGAGGGTCTGCTGACCGGCGAAACCGCCGCGGAAGTGGACACCTGGTCGATCGATGTATCCGAGGTGCCTTCGGCGGCTAACCGCGATGCGCTCGAAGCCGAGATCGCCGCCTTCATGCAACAGCGCATCGAGGACGGCAACCTCGCTGCCGAGGACATCCCCGTGCGCCTGGCGCGCTATGGCCTGATGGCCCCGGAAGCATTCGCCGACGAAATGCGCGAGCGCATGGGCATGGACGACGACGCCCCCTTGGACCAAGCCTCTATCCCCTCGACCGAACCTGCCGACGGCAGCGAGATCGAGATGCAAGTCGCGGTCGCCTGCATCGGTGCCTCCGGCAGCCCCGACGTGCCGGTCTTCAAGGTCAGGATCACCCGAGAGGAATACGACCTGGGTATCCACTACGACAAGGCCAAGGACTTGGCCGAAGAAGCCCGGTACGAAGGGCCGTTCATCTGCTACGACGCTGCCGAATATGGCCCCATCCTGTCGGCCGCCCGCGAACTGGGCCTTGTTCCGCAGGTCGTCGTGGTCGATATGACCGACGGCCAGATCCACTCCATCCGCTGCGACAGCGGCGAGATCAAGGTCATCTGCTACGACACCAGCGACACCGAAGAGTATTCGGCGGCGGTGGCGAACCGGCCGGTCGGCGAGAACGGTCACTTCGTGCGCTGCTGGTCGCACACCCAACTGGCGCAGGTCGATCCCGGCCTGAAGCTGGCTCGGGATTGATCGGGCGAAGTCCGATGCGTTTTCACTGGCCCCTTCGGGGGCCTTTTTCTTTGGAGGGAGGCTATCGGTAAATCGGGCGCTGCCTGGTTCGCATTGTTTGCTGCCGCTCGCGGCCCGAGCGGCGATGGTGAGGGCTCGATGTTTCAGGACGACGCGCCATGTGCCCCTCTCCACCCTGGTTTCACCATCCCGAACGCCGCCTGCTAGCGGGTTTTCTCGGCCTGCTTTGGTCGGTGCTGGCTGGCGGCTGCGCGACGACGAACGTGCCGGTCGCGCCCGACACCATCGAGGAAGTCTCGGCCGTGCCCGCACCCGAGGCCCCCGAGTACATCCCCGTCGTGCGCTACGGCCGCTACACCCTCGTGGAACTGGCACCGACAGCAGCGCAGCGCGACCTGCTGTTGCAAACCATCGACGTGTCGATGCCCGAGGATGCCCGCGCCACGGTCGGCGACGGGCTACGGCATGTGCTCAAGCGCAGCGGTTACGGCTTGTGCCAGACGGCGCATGCGGTGATCGAGCTGTACGCACTGCCGCTGCCGGCGGCGCACCTGCACCTCGGTCCCATGACCCTGCGCGATGCGCTGCTCACCTTGGCTGGCCCGGCCTGGGACCTGCACGCGGATGACCGCGCGCGGCAAATCTGCTTCCAGCAGCCCGGCGACAGCATGACCGCCGACAACGTACCCGCGCCACCCGCCACCGAGGCGGTGCAGACGTTCCCGCTGGCGCCCACGGCATCGGGAGGCCAGCCATGAACGCCCCGCGACCCGCCCATCGTTCAACCGCCGCCGTGGTGGTACAGAGCCTGATGTGGCTCTGGCTGATCGGCCTCAGTGTTCTCGTGGCCCTGGGCTACCAGGCCATGAACGACCAGGCCAACCACGAACGCCTCGATTCCCGCCTGCAACGCCTCGAAGCGCAGGCGACAAGTCTGGCCGAGACCATCGAGGCCATCCAGCAGCGTCCGGCCGTCGCCACGGCCGCAGACCTCAAAGACACCCGCCAAATCCTGGAAGCACGCGCGGCCCAGGTCGAGCAATCGCTGAGCGCCTATGCCGCCGCCAACGACCTTCAGGCGCTACGTGCCGAGGTCGAGCAGCTCAAGACGCGCCAGACCGCAGCACGCGCCGCGGTACCCGCCCAGCCGCGCGCACCGAGCAAGTCAGCCGCCAAGCCCGAACCGCTGCCGCTCCCGTTCCGCATCGTCGGTGCCGAACTGCGTGCCGGCGAGCGCAGCGTGTCCGTCGCGCCGAGTAGTGGGGACTTCACGCCCGACCAGCTTCAGGTGCTGCTACCCGGCGATGCGGTCGGCCCGTGGCGCTTGCAGGCCGTAGAGGGCAACACCGCGGTGTTCCAGGCCGGTGACCAGACCCGCCGTGTGGCGATTCCCTGACCGGAGCAGATCGCATGAAGCCATCGATCATCCTTTCCGCGCTCCTGCTGGCGTCCACCCAGTTTCCCGCGTGGGCGCAGCAGCCGGCCACGGCGCCCGCCCGCAATGCGCAGAGCCAGGAGCGCCCGCTGGCCGCTCGCCTTCTGGACGACCGGGCGGCAAGCGACTGGGGCCTGCAACCGCAGGAGTGGGCGCGATACCGCGAACTGATGGACGGGCCGCTGGGCATCTACTCCCCCAATCTGGACCCGCTGTCGGCCCTGGGCATCGAAGCGCGCACCGACGAGGAACGGCGCCGCTACGCAGAACTGCAGGTGCAGGTCGAGGCGCGCCGCGTCGAGAAGCTGCTCGCCTACCAGAGGGCCTACGACGAGGCCTGGCAGCGCCTGAACCCCGGCATGCAGCGGGTGAATCTGCCGGACGACACGCCGGTCACCGGAGCCACGCGCGGCTCCGGCCGCACGGCCGTGTTCGTCAAGGACGGCTGCGAAGCCTGCGGGCAGCTCGTACAGCGCATGCAATCCTCGGGGACTGAGTTCGACCTGTACATGGTCGGCAGCCGCCAGGACGATGCGCGCATCCGCGACTGGGCCAAACGCGCGAACGTCGATCCAGCGCGCGTGCGCAGCGGCACCATCACGCTCAACCACGACGGCGGTCGCTGGTTGACCTTGGGGGTGCCCGGCGACCTGCCGGCGGTCGTGCGCGAGGTGAACGGCCAATGGCAGCGCCAGCCGTAGTCGCATCGCTGCGCGCACTGGTGCTCGTCGCTGGCTTCTGCGCCTGCGCCGCCCAGGCCCAGGAGGTTCCGCCACCGGCCTACCAGCTTGCGGCGCAGCGCGCAGGCATCCCCTCGACGGTGCTCTACGCCGTGGCCTTGCAGGAGAGCGGCATCCGCCGCAACGGGCGCATCGTCCCGTGGCCGTGGTCCCTCAACGTCGCAGGCCAGTCGCACCGCTACGCGACCCGCGCCGACGCCTGCGCCGGCTTGCAGCGGGCGATGCGCTCCACGCCCCACACGCGCATCGACGCGGGCCTGGGCCAGATCAACCTCGGCTATCACCGGCAGCGCTACGCCAGCGCCTGCGACTTGCTCGACCCGTACCGGAACCTTGCCATTGCCGCCGAGATCCTGCGCGAGCAGTACGCCCCCGGCGAGGACTGGTTGCTGGCGATCGGCCGCTACCACCGTCCTGCCGGGGGCGAGCCTGCCGCCCGCTACCGGCGCAGCGTATCCCGCCACCTTGCTCGCGTGCAGGGCGCGCGCCCAACCGCCGCGGTCCTCGCCGCGCGCCAGGAGACATCCCCATGACGACATCCCATCTGGCCTTGCGGGGCCTGCTCGTACTGCTGGCGGGCCTGCCGCTGGCCTCGCTCGCCGGCGAGCCGCTGATCGTGATCGAAGACCGTGGCGGCGCGTCGGCGCTGCCGTACTACGAAGCCCTGAACCTCCAGCCGCGCGCCAACGCGCCGGCCCGGCCGCCGATCCCGACGCCCCAGGTTCCCGCCACGCCGGCGGACGAGGCCGCGATGCTGCCGGTGCGCAGCGCCAAGCTCACGCCCGGCACCGTCGCGCGGCGGGTGATCGAGGCCCCGGGCCTGCGGCCTTTCGTGGTCGTCGGCGACGACGAAACTTCCCGGGCCTGGCTGCGCCGCCAGGCGGCAGCGCTGCGCGATCGCGGCGCGGTCGGCCTGGTGGTCAACGTCGAGACCGTGCAGAACCTGGCGCGGCTGCGCGCCCTGGCGCCCGGCGTGCCTCTCGCGCCTGTGTCCGGCGACGACCTGGCCGAGCGCCTGGGCCTGCGGCACTACCCGGCGCTGATCACGGCCACCGGCATCGAGCAATGAAGCCATGTCGGGGAAACAGCCGGTCGAGGTACTGCTTCGCCCAGCGGTGGAGCTATACACCGTTGCCGCATGCGCGGGCGCCGCGTTTCTGTCCCTGGTGGCCCCATGGTCGCTCGCGCTGAGCCCGTCCATGGGCGTCGGCAGTGCGCTGGCGTTCGGTGCCTACGGCGCCATCCGCTACCGCGATGCCCGCGTCATCCTGCGCTACCGGCGCAACATCCGCAGGCTGCCGCGCTACGTGATGACCAGCAAGGACGTGCCGGTCAGCCAGCAACGGCTGTTCGTGGGGCGCGGGTTCCTGTGGGAGCAGAAGCACACCCATAGGCTGATGCAGACGTACCGGCCGGAGTTCCGCCGCTACGTCGAGCCGACGCCGGCCTACCGGCTGGCGCGTCGCTTGGAAGAACGGCTGGAGTTCGCGCCGTTCCCGCTGTCCCGGCTGCCTGTGCTCACCGGCTGGGACGTGTCCTTCAACCCGGTGCGGCCGCTGCCGCCTGTGGGCGGTCTGCCGCGCCTGCATGGCATCGAACCCGAGGAGGTGGACGTCAGCCTGCCGCTGGGCGAGCGCGTCGGCCACTCCCTGGTGCTGGGCACCACGCGCGTGGGCAAGACGCGGCTGGCCGAACTGTTCGTGACCCAGGACATCCGGCGCGTGAACGCCGCGGGCGAGCACGAGGTCGTGATCGTCATCGACCCGAAGGGCGATGCCGATCTCCTGAAGCGGATGTACGTCGAGGCCAAGCGCGCGGGCCGTGAGGGGGAGTTGTACGTCTTCCACCTGGGATGGCCGGACATCTCCGCGCGCTACAACGCCGTGGGGCGATTCGGGCGCATATCGGAAGTCGCCACCCGCGTTGCGGGGCAGCTTTCCGGCGAAGGCAACAGCGCGGCGTTCCGCGAGTTCGCCTGGCGCTTCGTCAACATCATTGCGCGCGCCTTGGTGGAGCTGGGACAGCGCCCGGACTACATGCTGATCCAGCGGCACGTCATCAACATCGACGCGCTGTTCATCGAGTACGCCCAGCATTACTTCGCCAAGACCGAGCCCAAGGCCTGGGAGGTGATCGTCCAGATCGAGGCCAAGCTCAACGAGAAGAACATCCCGCGCAACATGATCGGGCGCGAGAAGCGCGTGGTGGCGCTGGAGCAGTACCTCTCGCAGGCGCGCAACTACGACCCGGTGCTGGACGGCCTGCGCTCTGCCGTCCGATACGACAAGACGTACTTCGACAAGATCGTCGCATCGCTGCTGCCGCTGTTGGAGAAGTTGACCAGCGGCAAGATCGCGCAGCTCCTGGCCCCGAATTACTCCGATTTGGCCGACCCGCGCCCGATCTTCGATTGGATGCAGATCATCCGTAAGAGGGCCATCGTCTATGTGGGCCTGGACGCGCTCTCCGACGCCGAGGTCGCCGCAGCGGTCGGCAACTCGATGTTCAGCGATCTCGTGTCAGTCGCCGGGCACATCTACAAGCACGGGATCGACGATGGACTGCCGGGCGCATCGGCCGGTGCGCGCGTGCCGATCAATGTCCACGCCGACGAATTCAACGAGTTGATGGGCGACGAGTTCATTCCATTGATCAACAAAGGCGGCGGTGCCGGCCTGCAAGTCACCGCCTACACGCAGACGCTCTCGGACATCGAGGCCCGCATCGGCAACCGCGCCAAGGCCGGTCAGGTCATCGGGAATTTCAACAACCTGTTCATGCTGCGCGTGCGCGAGACCGCGACCGCCGAACTGCTGACGCGGCAATTGCCGAAGGTCGAGGTCTATACGACCACCATCGTCAGCGGTGCGACCGACAGCTCGGACATTCGCGGGGCGACGGATTTCACGTCGAACACCCAGGACCGCATCAGCATGTCCAGCGTGCCGATGATCGAGCCGTCGCACGTCGTCGGCCTGCCCAAAGGCCAGTGCTTCGCGCTGCTGCAGGGCGGTCAGCTTTGGAAAGTGCGCATGCCGCTGCCGGCGCCGGACCCGGACGAGGTGATGCCGGCAGACTTGCAGCAACTGGCCGGGTACATGCGCCAGAGCTACAGCGAAGCGACGCAGTGGTGGGAGTTCACCAGTTCCCCGGCCTTGCAGGACACGGGCCTGCCCGACGACCTGCTGGATGATGCCACTCCGGCCGCTCCTGCCACCTCCGGCGCAAGCGATACGGATGGCGGCGAGGCAGCGCCATGAGCGACGCGGCCAGCACTACCCAGCGAGAGAAGAATCGCCGTCAGGGTCTGATTGTTGACACGATCACGCTGCCGTTCCGGCTGCTCGGAGTACTGATCGCTTCGCTGCTGTTCTCCATCGTGATGGAGTGCGTCGGCATGCACCTATTCTGGAAGGATCAGGGCTGGCGGCACTCGCAGGAGATGTTGCAGTACGAGCTGGGGCACTTGTCCAGCCATTTCACGCGCAGCGCCATCGTGCAGGAACCGGGCCGCACGGCACACGAGCTGGTGGACACAGGCTACGAATGGGTGTTCGTGCGTTCCGGGCTGCTGGAGCGCATGAGCCAGACCGCCGAGCGCGCCCGCGCACCCAGCCACGGGCAGACGCGCAACTTCCGCTACTACATCAGCCAGGTCTATGTCTGGACCGAGAGCTACCTGATCGCCGCGGCTTTCACGACGCTCACGTTCCTGGTGCGCTTGCTGGTTCTGGTGCTCACGCTGCCACTGATCTTCACCGCGGCGTTCGTTGGCCTGATCGACGGACTGGTGCGGCGCGACGTGCGCCGCTTCGGCGCGGGCCGGGAATCCGGCTTCATCTACCACCGCGCGAAGGCAAGCCTGATGCCGCTGGCCGTGCTGCCTTGGATCACGTACCTGGCCTTACCGATCTCGGTGCATCCATTGCTGATCCTGCTGCCGAGCGCCGCCTTGCTGGGACTGGCCGTGAGCCTGACCGCAGGCAGCTTCAAGAAGTACCTCTAGGTCATCAATCCGGTCATCCGCAGGTTCCTATTGTTTGCGGCCTAAATCAGCCCTGATCTCCACGATCTGGCCATTGCTGATCACACAGGAATGGCGCGATGTTGGCTCCGATCTGGCAGCGCGCCGCGCATCGCGGCGTGCCCATTTTTCTCGTGACGGCCCTCCTGCTGGGTCAGTCCCCGATGGCGGCGGCCGAGTCCCCCGCACAGCGCCAGGAGCTGGTCGCCGCACTGCGCCAACTCGATGCGCTGGAGCGCACCGTCGCCGACAGCGCCGCGCATACCCCCATCCAGCCGGGCGAGCGCTACCAATTCGATTACCGGCGGCTGCTGGCTGACCTGGCGCGCGTGCGCGCCGGCATCCAGGCCCATCTCACACCGTCGCGTGCCCAGCCGCGCGACCCCTCCGAACTGGCCGGCGACTACCGCACCGAGCGGGCCGCCTCGCCATCGCCGACGACGACTGCGGAGGGCAAGCGATGAACGGCGCCCAGGTCTCGGCATTTCAAGCCAACAGCGGCATCGCGCCTTCCGCGATGGCGACCGTCCTGGTCGGCGTTGTGTTCGCGGTCCTGCTGGTCTGGGGCGTCTGGGCCATCCGAACGGCCTACGTGGGGTGGTCCGAGAACCGCCTCAACCAGCGCCAGTTCCTCGGCGTCTGCATCCGCTTCATCGCGATGTACCTAGTCCTGAGCTTCTTCCTTCTCTCCTGACCTGAAAGGCACGACCATGCAAAACCGCATCCTCACTTCCCGCCTTGCACAGCGCGCCGCCGTGGCCCTGAGCGCCGCCACGCTGCCTGCGCTGTCGTTTGCGCAGGGTCTGCCGCAGATTGAGAACCCGACCCGTGGCACCGGCAACGGCATCATGGAAACGATCAGGAACTATGGCTACGACATCATCATGCTCGTGGCGTTGCTGGTGGTGGCATCCGCGTTTGTCGGCGTCTGCTACCACGCCTACGGGACCTACGCGGAAATCCACAACGGTCGCAAAACCTGGGGGCAGTTCGGCTTGACCGTCGCCGTTGGTGCCATCCTGCTGGTGATCAGCATCTGGCTGCTCACCGAAGCCACCGGCATCCTGTAAGGCGAGGCCGGTATGTCCGAACAGCAGCACGTCCGTGCGGACGGAACGGTGACGTTCCTTCCGCACCGGCTCAACCGCCACCCCGTTGTCGTCCGTGGCCTCACCGCCGACGAGCTGTGGATCTGCTGCGGCCTGTCCGGCGCCGCCGGCCTGCTGGTCGGCGCGCCGCTGTCCTGGGTGTTCCGCACGATCGCCATCGCGCCGACGTTCATTGTCCTGGGTGTGGCCCTGGGCGTCTTCATCGGCGGCGGCATCCTGCGCCGGCTCAAGCGCGGGCGTCCCGACACCTGGCTGTACCGGCAACTGCAATGGCGCATCGCCACGCGCCATCCGCTGATGGCGGGCTGGGTGGGCGGCCACGTGCTGATCTCGCGCTCCGGCTTCTGGTCCACCCGAAGGAGCGCACGATGAGCCGCTTCAAGAACGAGATCACCCATCTGCAGGCGCACATCAAGACGCTTCGCCTGGGTGCTGGAGCGCTGGTCATCGTCGCCCTGGTCATGGGCGGCGGCTGGTGGAGTGCGCCGCGCGACCTGACCATCCACGTCCCGCCCGACCTGCGCTCGGGCAGTACCCGCAAGTGGTGGGAGGTGCCACCCGAATCTGTCTATGCATTCACGTTCTACGTGTTCCAGACCCTCAACCGCTGGCCGACTAACGGCGAAGAGGACTATCCGCGCAACCTCCACGCGCTCTCGTCGTACCTCACCCCCTCGTGCCAGGCCTTCCTGCAGGCGGACTACGACTACCGCCGTTCCACGGGCGAGCTGCGCCAGCGCGTGCGCGGCATCTACGAAATCCCCGGCCGCGGCTACGGCGACGACCCCACGGCGCGCGTGCGCGTGGTCTCCGACCGCGACTGGGTGGTGACGCTCGACATCACCGCCGACGAGTACTACGGCGCCGAGCAGGTCAAGCGTGCCTTGGTGCGCTACCCGGTGAAGGTCACGCGGGTGGACATCGATCCGGCCCGCAACCCGTTTGGGCTGGCGCTCGACTGCTACGACGGCACGCCCCAGCGCATCAGCGCTCCGGAGCCGACACGCCCGGCGCCTGGCGGCCTGTCTCCGCAAGCACCCCAAGGAGGAAACACCCCATGAAGCATCCTGTACTCACGCTGCTGGGGCTACTGGCCGTCGCCGTGACCCCCGCTCAGGCGGTGGAAATCTTGCGCTGGGAGCGCATGCCGCTGGCGGTGCCGCTGAAGGTCGGCCAGGAGCGCATCGTGTTCATCGACCGGAACGTCCGAGTAGGTGTACCCGCAGGCGTGGGCGAACGCTTGCGGGTGCAGAGCGCGGGCGGCGCGGTGTACCTGCGCGCCAGCGAGCCGATCGAACCCACGCGGCTGCAATTGCAGGACGCCGATACCGGCGCGCTGATCCTGCTCGACATCGCGGCCGAACCGCCCAGGGACGGCGAGGCTGAACTGGAGCCGGTGCGTATCGTCGAGGGCAGCAGTACCCCGGCGCGCTACGGCGGTCAGGCAGGCGGTGCCGATGAGGCCCCCGCACGCGCCCAGGACCAAGCAGGTACGCGGGCGACCCGGCGCGAAACCCCAGTGCCAGTCGTCCTGACGCGCTTCGCCGCGCAGAACCTCTACGCGCCGCTGCGCACCGTGGAGCCGCTGCCCGGCGTCATGCGGGTGAACCTGCGCCGTGGCCTCGACCTCGGCACGCTGATGCCGACGCTGCCGGTGCGCGCGGTCCCGCTCGCGTCGTGGCGCCTGGAAGACCAGTGGGTCAGTGCCGTGCGGCTTACCAACAGCAGCAGCGGTTGGGTCACGCTCGACCCGCGCGTGCTGCAAGGTGACTTCCTCACCGCCACCTTCCAGCACGAAACACTCGGCCCCCGCGGGACGCCCGAAGACACGACCGCGCTGTACCTGGTAACGCGCGGGCGCGGCCTCGCGCAATCGCTGCTGCCGGCGATCCACCGCTTCGATCCGGCAGTGCATCTGCCCCAGCCGACCCCCCATGCCAAGGATGGCAAGGAGGCCGATCATGCGCAGTAATGGCTTGCTGAAGTGGCTGCTGATCCCAGTGGTCTTGCTGGTGCTGTTCGTCGCCATCCGTCTTTTCTCCGGCGGGAGCACGACGGCACCGCCGACCGCGGATGCCGGCACGCAGCTCACGCCCGAGGAAATGAAGGCGCTGGGCATCGAAGGCGATACCCCTCGCGACACCGTAGCCACCCTGGTGGCGCAGGTAAAGCAGTTGCGTACCGAGCTTCAGGGCGCGCTTTCGGACAACAGGTCGCAGCGCGAGGAAAACCAGCGCCTGCGTCAACGGGAAGCCTCCATTGACCAGCGCATCAACTCGGCCCTCGAATCCGAACGCTCCAACCTGCGCCGCGACCAGGAGCAGGCGGTCAGTGCGCGCCAGCAGACTGAAGGGTTGCTCGCCGACCTGCAGCGGCGTCTGGACAGCATCGGCGGACGCGGCGACCATGCCGATCTGCCGGTCGGTCTGGGGCTGCGCGACGGAGACGAGGCCGGCATGGAAGGCGGCATGCGTTGGATCGAGCCAGATGACGCAAAGCCTGCCGAGGGGCGTAACAGCAGCCGTGGCACGGGCAGCGGTATGAGCTTCCCGACGAGCTTCGGATCTGCGCAAAGCACGCTGGAAACCACCGCGGAAACCGTGGCGAACACAGGTGCCCGCGCTGCCGGGGTCAATACCGCGAAGGCCGTCTATACCGTGCCGACGAACTCCACGCTGATGGGCTCGGTCGCAATGACCGCACTGATTGGTCGGGTGCCGATCGACGGCACGGTAAACGATCCATATCCATTCAAAGTGTTGGTCGGCCCCGACAACCTCACCGCGAATGGGATTGATATCCCCGACGTGGCGGGCGCCGTGTTCTCCGGCACCGCATCGGGCGATTGGACGCTTTCTTGCGTGCGCGGCCAGGTGCGCAGCATCACCTTCGTCTTTCACGACGGCACGATTCGCACCATCCCCGAAGACCGCGACGGCAACCAACAGAACAACCAACAGCAGGGCCAGCAAGGGGGCTTGGGCTGGATCAGCGACCCTCATGGCATTCCTTGCGTCAGTGGAGTACGGCGCAGTAACGCCCAGCAATACCTGGGTTCGCAGGCCCTGATCACCGCAGCCGGCGCTGGCGTGGCTTCACTCATCGAGAGCGACAGTGGCCGGATGTCCTATGTCGGCTCGGACGGCTCCATCGGCACCGTCGGCATCAGCGGTCAGGAAGCGGTCGGCCAGATTCTCGCGGGCGGCGTCCGGGACATGTCGAGCTGGGTGAACAAGTTGTACGGGCAGGCATTTGCCGCGGTGTATGTCCAGCCTGGCGCGAAAGTCGCCGTTCATCTCGAAAAGCCGCTCGCCATCGATTACGACCCCGAAGGCCGGCGCGTCGATCACCGTGCAGGAGACAACCATGCGCTCGAACTCGATTAAGGGCCTCGCACTGGTCGCGGCCGTCGCCGTGCTTGGCGGCTGCGCCACCAGCAAGGAGGAACTGCTGACCCACAGCGACCGGACCATGATGGACATCTGGCAGCAGGAGGCTGGCGACGGCGGTGGCGGCACCGGCCAGGTGGCCCGCCGTCAGTTGCTCGATGTGCGCCAGAGCCTGCGCAGGCCGCTCACCGAGGCGGATGTGCTGGCTGCGCCCGCCGAGCAGATCCGCTACACGCGCACGGCGCGCAATGAGGTCTACCGGCAGTTCCATCGCCTGCCGAATCCCGATTTGGTCATGTACGTGTACCCACATTTGGCGGGTACAGACCCCGTACCCGTTCCGGGCTACACGACCGTTTTCCCTCTGTATCAGCGCGTGCAGTACGCCATGCCGGGCGAGCGGACGGAGGACTACTGATGCAGTGGAAACTCCCCTGGCGCAAGAATGCTGCCGCTGTCACCAGCGGCCCGGCAGGCAACGCACAGCCGGACGGGTGGCAGCGTCACGTCGAGGCCTTGCGCCAAGCCGGCATCCCCGAGCCCGGCGCGGCGGTACAGGGCCGCAGGCCGGCGACCCTGGCCGACGAGCAGGCGCTGTACGACGTCGCGCCGTCGTTTGTCGAACTCCTGCCCTGGGTGGAATTCCTACCCGGCTTGAAGTCCATGTTGCTGGAAGATGGGCAGTCGGTGGCTGCGTTCTACGAGCTGGTGCCGCTGGGCACCGAGGGCCGGGAACCCGGCTGGCTCGCGCATGCCCGCGATGCCTTGGAGAACGCGCTCCAGGACTCGTTCGATGAGCTGGACGAAAACCCCTGGGTGCTCCAGCTCTACGCCCAGGACGAGCCCAGCTTCGACCAGTACATGCAGACCCTGCGCGACTACGTGCAGCCGCGCGCCCGCGATACCGCGTTCACCGAGTTCTACCTGCGCTTCTTCGGCCACCACCTGCGCGCGGTCGCCAAGCCGGGCGGCCTGTTCGAGGACACGGTGGTCACGCGGCTGCGCTGGCGCGGCCAGACGCGGCGGGTGCGCATGGTGATCTATCGCCGTGCCACCGGGCAGGCAAGCCGCCGCGGCCAGACGCCCGAGCAGATGCTGAACATCGTTTGCGACCGCCTGTGCGGCGGCCTGGCGAACGCCGGCATCCAGGCACGGCGCATGGTCGCAGCCGACGTCCACGACTGGCTGCTGCGGTGGTTCAATCCGCGCCCCGCGATGCTCGGGTCTGGCGCCGAGGATCGAGAGCGCTTCTACGCGCTGGCGCGCTACCCCGACGAGACCGAGGAGGGCGAGATCGAACTGGCAAGCGGTCGGGATTTCAGCCAGCGGTTGTTCTTCGGCCAGCCACGCTCCGACGTGGGGCACGGCACCTGGTACTTCGACGGCATGCCGCACCGCGTGCTGATCACCGACCGGCTGCGCATGCCGCCCGGCACCGGACACCTGACCGGCGAGACCCGCAAAGGCGATGCCATCAACACGCTGTTCGACCAGATGCCGGAAGACACCTTGCTTTGTCTCACGATGGTCGCCACGCCGCAGGATGTCCTGGAAGCGGATCTCAACCATCTGGCGAAGAAGGCCGTGGGCGAGACGCTGGCGTCGGAGCAGACGCTCAAGGACGTGCAGGAAGCCCGCTCCCTGATCGGCAGCGCGCACAAGCTCTACCGGGGGACGCTGGCGTTCTACCTGCGCGGGCGCGACGAAGCGGAACTGGACCGGCGCGGCCTTCATCTCGCGAACGTGATGCTCAACGCCGGCTTGCAGCCGGTGCGCGAGGACGACGAGGTGGCACCGCTCAACAGCTACTTGCGCTGGCTGCCGTGCTGCTACAACCCCGGCCAGGATCGGCGCAGGTGGTACACCCAACTGATGTTCGCGCAGCACATCGCGAACGTGTCGCCGGTGTGGGGCCGCGCCCAGGGCACGGGGCACCCCGGCATCACGATGTTCAACCGCGGCGGCGGCCCGATTACGTTTGACCCCTTGAACAGGTTGGATCGGCAGATGAATGCCCACCTGTTCCTGTTCGGCCCCACCGGCTCGGGGAAGTCCGCGACGCTCAACAACCTCTTGAACCAAGTTACGGCGATATATCGCCCGCGGCTGTTCATCGTGGAGGCCGGCAACAGCTTCGGCCTGTTCAGCGATTTCGCCAAGCGCCTGGGTCTCACCGTGAACCGGGTCAAGCTGGCCCCAGGCTCGGGCATCAGCCTCGCGCCGTTCGCCGATGCGCGCCGGCTGATTGAAACGCCAAGCGACGTGCAGACGCTCGATGCCGACGCGCTGGACGAAGACCTGCCCCCGGACGCCTCGGCCATGGAGGCGGACGAGCAGCGCGACGTGCTGGGCGAACTGGAGATCACGGCGCGGCTGATGATCACGGGCGGCGAGGACAAGGAGGAAGCCCGGATGACACGGGCCGATCGCTCGTTGATCCGGCAGTGCATCCTCGACGCCGCCGAGCACTGCGTGGCCGAGAAGCGCACGGTGCTCACGCGCGACGTGCGCAACGCGCTGCGCACCCGCGGCCAGGACCCGACGCTGCCCGAGATGCGGCGCGTGCGGCTGCTGGAGATGGCGGACGCGATGGACATGTTCTGCCAAGGCACGGACGGCGAGATGTTCGACCGTGACGGCACGCCGTGGCCCGAAGCCGACATCACCCTGGTCGATCTGGCGACCTACGCCCGCGAGGGCTACAACGCCCAGCTCTCCATCGCCTACATCAGCCTGATCAGCACGGTGAACAACATCGCCGAGCGCGACCAGTACTTGGGCCGCCCGATCATCAACGTCACCGACGAAGGCCACATCATCACGAAGAATCCGCTGCTCGCGCCCTACGTCGTGAAAATTACAAAGATGTGGAGAAAGTTGGGGGCCTGGTTCTGGCTCGCGACGCAGAACATCGACGACCTGCCGCGCGCCGCGGAGCCCATGCTCAACATGATCGAGTGGTGGATCTGTCTCAGCATGCCGCCCGATGAAGTCGAGAAGATCGCGCGGTTCCGCGAACTCTCGCCCGCGCAGAAGGCGCTGATGCTTTCGGCGCGCAAGGAAGCGGGGAAATTCACCGAAGGCGTCATCCTCTCCAAGAGCATGGAAGTGCTGTTCCGCGCCGTGCCGCCGTCCCTGTACCTCGCCCTCGCGCAGACAGAACCCGAGGAGAAGGCCGAACGCTACCAGCTCATGCAGCAGTACGGCTGCACCGAACTGGAAGCGGCTTTCAAGGTGGCCGAGAAGATCGACCAGGCCCGCGGCATCGAGTCGCCGGCCCTGGAACTGTCGTAAACCGGAGAACGCCATGGAACAGAAACGTCCTTCCATTCCGATGCAGGTCCAGGCGTTCCGCCGTCGCCGCTGGCGGCCTCGCTGGCCCTGGGTATTGGCTGCTGCGCTGGTCGCGCTGCTGCTGATCTGGCTGGTGTCCCGGACGCCCGGCGAATCCTCAGCGCCGTCGCCCGCGCCGGTCAGCACGGCGCAGGTCGCTGGGCCACCCTGGCAGATGGGCAACCCGGAAGGCCGCTTCACGCTGACGCTCTACGCCGACCTGGAGTGCCCGTTCTGCCGGGAGTACTTCCCGCAGCTCAAGCGGTGGGTCGGCAACAACACCGACGTGGCCCTGCAATGGCACCACCAGCCGCTGGCTGCGCATGAACCCGCCGCATCGATCGAGGCGCGCCTGACCGAGTGCGCCGCCGAAGCCGGCGGGCATGCCGCATTCTGGCAAGCCGTCGAGTGGGTCTATGCCCACACGCGCAGCGACGGCCAAGGCCTGCCCGATGGCCTGCGCTACTCCGAATCGACGCCGGCCGTCGAGCAATGCCTGGCGAGCGAGCGGGTCGATGCGCTCATCCGCGCGCAGGCCGCGGAAGCCACCAAGAGCGGCGTGACCGCCACGCCGTCGCTGCGGCTGCACGATCGCCAGACGGGCCAAGCCATCCTGCTGCAGGGGCCGATCGAGGGAGATGCCTTGCTGTCAGCCATGGACATGCTGGCGGCCGGGGACACGGCCAGCGACGCGACGGCTTCGCCCGCCACCCCCACATCCGAAATGCCTGCCGACGTTGTCGGCGACATGCCCAGGTAGCCCTCGGTCTTGGAGGCTACGGCGCGGCTTGCCGCGCTGACCGCGACCCGTTCGCTTCGCATCCTGGCTGCGAACAATCACCGCTGCGCGGTGGTGGATGCACCTTGTTCCGCTGTTTCCATCCCCAGGAGGGCTTACCCTCCCAGGGTGGCGCCCTCCGTTCACATTCTGGAGGTCCGCCATGTCTCTCGTCATCAACGACTCCTGCGTGGAGCCACGTTTTGCCCCAGCGTCCCAATCCGATGACTGGATCATCCGGCAAGCCATCGCGCTGCTGGAGCAGCGGGTCTTCAAGAAGGGGCCATCCCTGGATCAGCCTGCGGCCGTCAAGGACTACCTGCGCCTGAAACTGGCCGCCGAGCCCAACGAAATCTTCGCCATCGTGTTTCTCAACAGCATGCACGAGGTGCTGGCCTACGAGCCGATGTTCAAGGGCACGGTCCATTCGACCACGGTGCATGCGCGCCCAATCGTGCAGCGCGCCCTGGAACTTAACGCCGCTGCGGTCATTTTTTCGCACCAGCACCCTTCGGGCTGCACGGAGCCGTCAAGCGCGGACCGCGCGATGACCCAGACGCTGAAGGCCGCGTTGTCGTTGATCGACGTGAGGGTGCTGGATCACCTCATCGTCGGCCAGGGCACGCCGTACTCGTTCGCGGAATCCGGCCTGCTGTAGCGACGGCATCGGCTCCCTGATCCACGCGGAGGCTTCGGCCTCCGCTTTTTCATGGGCGCGAGACAAGCAGGTATGCGGGCAGTGCGCGATGCGCATTGTTTGTGGGGGCCGCGTCGGCTTCGCGTTTGACTACTGCTCTGATCAACTTCAAGGGCACGCGACATGCCAGCATCTCTTTCCAGGTTCGCGCCGGGCTGGCGAACCCTCGGCCTGGCCGTGGCACTGCCGGCAACCCTGGCCGTTTTCAGCCCGGCCACCTTCGCCGCCGACGTGGTGGTCGTCACCGACAGCCGCCACCCGGTCAAGACCATGGGCGGCGAGCGGCTGATCGAGCTGGACGACGCCCACAGGATTGAAGCGGAGCTTTCCGCGGGACTGCCCACCGACCCCGAACAGGCGACGGCCATCGTCAAGCGCCGGCTGAATGGCGGCGGTGCCGATCTGCAGCGACGCATCGCTTCCGCATACCAAGGCGTTACCGACGCATGGAGCCTCGGCATCACGAGCCTCCCGGCCGTCGTGGTGGACCAGCGCTACGTGGTCTATGGCGAGCCGGACGTGGCTCGCGCCATCGCGCGCATCGAGCAGCACCGGAGGACCCAGCCGTGACCCGCCCATTCGACCTGATGCGCCGCCTGCGCGCTGGCGTGGCTTCGTTGCTGCTGCTCAGCGCCACGGGCAGCTACGCCCTCAATACAGCGACCATCATCGGCTCGGTGGCATCGCCCGATTGCCTCGAATACCGCGTCGTCGGCATCTGCTACTGGCTCTACTGCACATGGACGGGCTGCACCGTGCGCACGTCCACCAAAGTGCGCCACTACATTCCCGACGCGGTGGTGTCGTCGTACTCGAATACCGGCGAAAACCCCTGGGTCGAAGTCCGGGCAATGAGCACGCCCAATCCGTCCGCCCAGGCGGGCGGCGACGGGACGACGAACGAGGACCACGAAAACAACCTCGCCAAATTCAAGAACGCGGACGTCATCGGCCACCCCGGCGCCGAGGTGTTCAACCAGTTCGTCTCGTCGTCGGGCTACTTCTGCGAGGGCGCGGGCACGGCATTCATGCCGTACTTGCTCAGCACCTTGGACACGCTGGCCTGGCGCTACAACGTGCCCGAGATGGCCTACCCGGAAGCGCTGATTCCGGGCCGGCGCGAGGTCGGCGCACGCACCACGATGAACCTGTGGGGCAACGTGTATCCCCGCGGCGGATTCCTGCACCAGACCGACGACTTCAAGGCCGGCGCAGTGGTGGCCCAGCGTGCGGGCGATGTGGTCACTCGCCGGGGGCAGATCCACGTCTATCAGCCGTTGCTTGCCAACTCCCGCGACGGCTACTGGCCGGCCGGCGCGCTGATGGAGGGCGATGCCTCCACCGGCAAGTGGCAAGAACTCACACCCGTCCTGTCGTCGTCCTGCACGGTCTTCCCGCGTAGCGGCTTCCTGACCCAGGCGCAGCAAGGCGACTACGCATGGGCGCTGTGGCGGCCATATGCCTGCTGCGAACGCCGGGGCCAGGTGTTCCTGGGCAGCGTCGATTTCCTCTGAGGTGGTGCCATGAAGTTCCGTCCTGCATTCAATCCGTTCTCCCGCCGGGCACGCCGCACGGAGATCGTCCTGGCGCTGGCCGGCGCGCTCGCGCTGGGCAGCGGCGTGGCCTGGGGTCAACTGGGCTACCAGACCAGCGGCAGCGTCATCGGCGATGACGTCATGTACTCGATCGGCGGCGGCAACGCCGTGTCGATGGGACGTGCGGCCGGCATGCGCTCCCTCGGCGTCGGCGTGGGCTGGAACAGCAACTTGATCTGCGGTGACATGAGCATCCAGACCACCTTGAGGAATCAACTCAACGGCATCACCAACGGCTTCCAGCAGATCATGTCGTCGGTGATCCAGAGCGCCACCAGTGCCGTCGCCTCGCTGCCGGCGCTGATCATCCAGCGGGCCGATCCCGGCCTGTACAACCTGTTGACCAATGGCGTGCTGCAGGCGCGACTCGATTTCGACCGTTCCAAACTGACGTGTCGTGCCATGGCCGAGAAGATGGCCGAAACGGCGGGCGGCCAGCTCGGCTGGAGCCAGATGGCCGAAGGGCTGGCGCTGCGCGATGCCGTGTCGAGCACGGATGCAGTCTCGGCCATCGAGCAGGCCGAGACGCGACGCGGCAACGACGGCGTGCCCTGGGTCGGAGGCAGCAATGCGGGCGGCTCCGGCCAGTCCGCGATCAAGATCGTCGGCGACGTGACCCGCGCCGGCTACAACCTGGTCAACGGCCGCGGCGTGACTGACACGTCTTCGATCGCCCCGGCCAGTTGTGCCAGCCTCTCGTGCCAGACCTGGACCTCGCCGCAGGCGGCCGTCGAGTGGGCTACGCGCGTGCTCGGCGAGAAGGAGCACCGCACGTGCGATGCCTGCACAAAGACCGAGACGACGCCCGGCGTCGGGCTCACGCCGTTGATCCAGGAAGAGTACGACGCGAAGCTGCAGGCGCTCCAGGACCTGGTGACCAAGGCCAAGAACACGACGCCAGAGAACCTGCGCGAAGCTGGCAGCGCGTCGCTGCCGATCACGCGCGGCGTGATCGAGGCGCTGCGCGACGAGCCCGACCAGCACCTGCTGTCACAGCGCCTGGCGTCCGAGGTCGCGCTGGCATCCGTGCTGGAGAAAGCGCTGCTGCTGCAGCGCACGCTGCTCACGGGCAAGAAGGAGCCCAACGTCGCGGCGAACGAACTTGCCGTGGAGGCGGTGAACCACGAGAGCGACACGCTCGACCGCGAGATTCGCAACCTCAAGACCGAACTGGAGCTGCGGCGCGAGCTGGCGAACAACTCGCCCATGGCGATCATCCAGCGCCACGGCACGCGCGCGGCCGGCTCGCGCGGCATCTACGAGGGCGATCCTGTGCCGGACCGTCTCGACCAGCTCCAGAAGGGCAATCCGGGGAGTCGGCCATGAGCCCGGCGCGCATGGCTTGGCGGCCGCTGCGCTGGTTGTTCAGCCGGCGCGCGGCGAAGACGCTGCTGTGGCTGGTGCTGATCATTGCCGCCGCCGTGGGGGCGAACGTCGCGGGCATCTACCTGGTCGGCAGCGTTGCAGGCTGGGAACGGTGGCTGGCGGCCTCCGCCGGGTATTTCTTCATCTGGCGGCTGTGCGTGTACGCGGCAACGGCCTATGGATGGTTCTGGATGCGCCGCCGGGTGCTGGCCCGCGAAGACCAAAGCGGGACGGATGGGCCGGCGCGGCGCCGGCTGATCCGCACCGAGGTCGCCGGCGTCGTCGCCATCGTCGCGCTGGAAGCCAGCCTGTTGATGCAGGCCGCTTGAGGGGAGATCGGGGCCATGACGCTCTTCACGACCGACTATCTGGAGTACTACCTCACCCTCGTGTCCTGGATCGTCAACAACGGCATCTGGGCCGTGCTGGTGTCCAGCGGGGTGTTCGCGCTGCCTTTCGTCGCCATCGTCGTGCAGGAGTGGCTGAAGGCCCGTGCGGAAGGCGCTGACGAGGGCAACAAAGGCGTCCTGAGTGCCGCCCGTATCGAGAACCGGGTGTTCGTCGCGATCGTCGTGGTGATGTTCGCGGGCATTCCGTTCATCGACGTGGACCTCAGCACCATCCAGTACGACAGCTCGCGCTCGGCACAATGCCAAGTCAGCGTGCCGCAGCCCACGGAAACCGGCTGGTCGCAGTCTTTCAGCACCATCAACAATCAGTCGGCGAAGGTGCCGGTCTGGTGGGCCTTCATGCACGCGCTCTCGCGCGCCGTCACGAGCGCCTCGGTAGCGGCGATCCCGTGCGGTACGGACCTGCGGCAGATGAGGATGGAGATCGATGCGACGCGCATTGACGACCCGGTACTGGCTCAGGAGGTCGCGGACTTCTCGCGGGATTGCTATGGGCCTGCGCGGGCCAAACTGTTCATGCAACGCCCGGATCTCGATGAGCAGCAGATGCACGACGTGACCTGGATCGGTTCGCGCTTTTTCACGGACACGGGTGGCTACTACGACAGCTACCGCTCCAGCACGGCGCGCGAGGCCTGGCCCTACGACGACACCCGCGATGCTGGCCTCGCGCAGGTTGCCAATGGTGGCGGCTACCCGACCTGCAGGCAGTGGTGGTCGGACGGCAGCAACGGCCTGCGGGCGCGCCTGCTGGGTCAGGTGGACCCGAGCCTGCTGAATCGCCTGGCGGGCTGGGCCGGGTTCCTGAGCCGGGCCGAGGTGGACGATTCGGTGATCCGCACCATCGCGTCACCGCGGCAGCAGAAACTGAACCAGGGCAGCGTCTATACGGACTACGGCGGCCAGATCGACAAGACCCTGCCGAACATCGTGACGCGCGCCACGGGCGACGTCGGGATGGCAGTGGGCGCGATTGCCGCGTTTCCTGCCATGGATGTCGTGCGCCAATCCCTGCCCATGATCCTCGCCTTACTGAAGATGGCGCTGGTCATCTGCATCCCGCTCGTGCTGGTTGTGGGCACCTACGACCTGAAGACGGTCGTCACTGTCAGCGTCGTGCAGTTCGCGCTGTTCTTCACGGACTTCTGGTTCCAGCTCGCACGCTGGATCGATTCAACGATTCTGGACGCGCTTTATGGCTGGGGCTTTGGCTGGAACCGGCCGCACACCAACTTTGACCCGCTGGTAGGGTTGAACAACGCCTTCGGCGACATGCTCCTGATGTTCGTCATGGGCACGATGTTCCTGGTTCTGCCGGGATTCTGGCTGGCGAGCCTTACTTGGGTTGGGATTCGGGCCGGGCACGTCATCCAGGGGCTTTCCGATGGCAGCAAGAGCGCCGGCCAAGCTGGCGGCAAGGGTGCCGGGGCGCTCACCGGAGGAAAGCTGAAATAGCGCGAGGCCGGTCAGTCGTCGGTGTACAACTCGTGCGACGTGTCGTTGTACAGGTTGGGATCGTAGCCCGGCGTCTTGCGCAGCTCGGTGAGGTCGGTGAAAGGCCACTCGTCCTCATCCGAAGTATTGGCAGCAGCAGCCCATCCCGCCGCCGCAACGCCCAGCAGCACGAGTGCGAACCAAAACGCAACGTTGAGCAGCACCCCCAGTACAGCCAGCTTGGCTACCCACACGAGCGCGGTAGCGCCAGCTCGCGGCATGCCCTTGGACACCAACCAGTTCGACGCCCGCCGTTCGCCGCGCGCATAGGCACGCCATCCGCGGCCAAAGGCGCGGCCGAGGCGTTCTGCGGTGCTGGTGCGGGTCGTCGTGTTCATGGTCGTCTCCTGCTGTTGAGGAATGCCTATTCCAGTTTGCTCCACTTCATTCGGTTTGCGGCTTCAATGTGTTTTCTTGCTGCTTCAGGACGCTTCGTCATCCGGCCCCACCGGGCCGGGGTCGGGTTCAACGCCGATGCGGTAGGTAGCAACGAAACGCGGCCAGTCCACATGGTCCACCAGGTCGATGTCCTCGATGACGCCAACCTTCGCTCCCGCACGCTCGAACAGGGCGATGCTCTTGGCGGGATAGTTGTTGCGCGACGGATAGAGCACCCCGTCGAACAGCGCCTGGCCGTCATCTCCGAGCATCGCATGCACCTGGGCGGACACCCGCTGCGTGTGCGTGTAGTCGCGGCTGGCCAACTGCTCCAGGTTCAGGCCGAAGTAGCCCGCCATGACGCCCGGCGCCGTGAGATCGGCCAGAAGCACGTCGTCCATCACGCCTACTGCGCGCACCATCCGGGCTTGGACTTCTTTCAGCGCGATCGAGCGCTGCGTGTCTTCAAGCCACTGGTGCTTGTGAAACACCGACTCCATCAGCGCCGTGGGCAAGTCGCGCCCCAGGTAGAGCACGCCGTAGATCCCCGCCGGGTCATCGTAGCGATTCGTGCTGTTGCGGCCATAGTACAGCGGGCTGCCCCAATAGACGACGCGGCTCACATGCTGGAGCAGTTCACCGGCATCGATCAGGAACGCAGGCAGCGCGTGGCTCATGGCGGTCTCGTTTCAATGCACCTGGACGCCCAGTACGTTGAACACGGCCTCGGCCACGTCATCGATCGTGCCATGCGTCACCGCATCCACCGGCGAGCGACCACCCAAGCCTTCGAGCGGTTCCGACAGCGCGCGGTAGATCGTCCAGTGGTCGATGCCCTCGACCTCCTGGAGTACGGTTTGGGTCAACTGCTGCTTCACCGGGTCGAGCTGCCAGTCGGGCAGCTTCTGGCCGCGCGGCCCCACGTTCAGCGCCAGCAGCCGACGGGCGAGGATGTCCTTGTAGATTTGCTGGCGCGACTTGTCCGCCAGCTTGGCGAACTCGGCAGGCGGCAGGTTGTCCGGCTGATTGAAGGCTTCCAGCAGTACGGCGCGGCCTCGCTGGACATCGGTTTCATTCGGAGCCCAGCGCGTGTCGGAGCGCAACGCGGCCGCCTTGCGCTGCAAGGCCTGCACCACCGTTTCACCTTCCAGGTTGGCAGGCAGCGTCACCGCCTCGACGCGCTCGTGGATGAACGCCTGCAACTCGGCCGCGAAAGCCGGGGCATCCCGGATTTCGACGGTATCGGCGAAGCGTCGCACATCCTCCACCGTGACGCGCGGCAGCCGGTCGGCAATGAATTCGATCGCAGTGGGCATGGTCAGCTCCCAGGTAGGTTTGAGACAGGATTCACTCTAGTCTCCTTTGTCGCTTTTGTCAACTTAGTCGCCCAAGTGGGAGCCTACCTGGCGGTGTAGCGTCCCGGCAGCATAGGCCGGGGCCAGCGCCAGGTCGCCGTCCAATCCATTCGTGCGGGTTCCACATTGACGCTGGAGCCGCAGCCCAGGCCCCGCTATACCGAAACGGTTAAAGGCCAAAGGGTCGAAACGGCAAGGGAATGGGGTGCAAGGGGAAAGGCCCTACCTTGAAAAGGCAAAAAGGTCTCCCGCCCGGCCCGCCATCAGGACACCGACATGCTCTCCTTGTTCCAGCGAAAACGGTCCCCGGCCGCTGCCGCGCCGCCATCACCACCCGCCACCGACCTCCCGAAAGGGTTGATCCGGCCGGAGTTGGCTGCATCGTTGCTGGCAACCCCGCGCCGGCAGAAGCTGATGGAGCACATCTGGCAGCGCACGTCGCTTTCGCGCCAGCAGTTCGCCACCCTGTATCGCGCGCCACTGGAGCGCTACGCCGAGCTGGTCCAGGCTTTCCCGGCCTCCGAAGCGCACCACCACGCATACCCTGGCGGCATGCTCGACCATGGCCTGGAAATCGTCGCCTACAGCCTGAAGCTGCGGCAGTCCCATCTGCTGCCCATAGGCGCCAGCCCCGAAGACCAGGCCGCGCAGGCCGAAGCCTGGACTGCGGCCGTCGCCTATGCCGCGTTGCTCCATGACATCGGCAAGGTAGCCGTTGATCTGCACGTCGAGCTGGCCGACGGCAGCATCTGGCACCCGTGGCACGGCCCGCTGCGTCAGCCGTACCGCTTCCGCTACAACCCCGACCGCGAGTACCGGCTACACAGCGCCGCGACAGGTTTGCTCTACCGGCAACTGCTCGATCGCGATCTGCTGGACTGGCTCAGCGGTTATCCGTCCCTGTGGGCGCCGCTGCTCTACGTCCTGGCCGGGCAGTACGAGCACGCCGGGGTGCTGGGCGAACTCGTCGTGCAGGCTGACCGCGCCTCCGTCGCCCAGGAGCTGGGCGGCGATCCCGCGCGCGCCATGGCCGCGCCCAAGCACTCGCTCCAACGCAAGCTGGTCAACGGGCTGCGCTACCTGCTCAAGGAAGAGCTGAAACTGAACCAGCCTCAAGCCTCCGATGGCTGGCTCACCGAGGACGCGCTGTGGCTGGTGAGCAAGACCGTTTCGGACAAGCTGCGCGCGCACCTGCTGTCTCAGGGCGTCGATGGCATCCCTGCGAACAACACCGCGGTGTTCAACGTGCTCCAGGACCACGGCATGTTGCAGCCGACGTCCGATGGCAAGGCGATCTGGCGCGCGACCGTGACCAGTTCGACCGGCTGGTCCCACTCGTTCACCCTGTTGCGGCTGGCACCTGCGCTGATTTGGGAGCCTGGCGAGCGGCCGGCGCCGTTCGCTGGGACGGTGAGGATCGACACGACACCGGCCGACAAAGATGCCGATGCTGCGGTGCCAAGGCCGGCGATCGCGGCAATGCCAACCGCCGAAGAGCAGCCGCCCGCTCCTGGGAAAGACGCCGGCAACGCCGCTGCCACGGTTTACCCGCCCGCTGCCCGAGCCATGCCCGATGTCATGGAGGACATGCTGGCGATGGTGGGAATGAACGATTCGGAGGCCACCACGCAGGATGCAGAAGTCGCCTCGGGCGAGGTGCCTGCCACGCATCCCGAAGCACCCGCACCAACCTTGGCTGCGGCTCTGCCTTCGTCACCTGTGCCACAGCCTACGCTCTCGACCGCACAGCCGTCCGGCGAGCACTTCATGGCATGGCTGCAACAGGGCATTGCTTCGCGACGGCTCATCATCAACGACGCGAAGGCGCTCGTGCATACCGTGAGCGATACCGCCTACTTGGTCAGCCCTGGCGTATTCCAGCGGTATGCCCAAGAGCATCCGCAGGTAGGCCTGCTGGCCAAGCAGGAGAACCAGTCTGATTGGCAATGGGTGCAGAAGCGCTTCGAGCGACTGCAACTGCATCGCAAGCAACCCAATGGCCTGAACATCTGGACCTGCGAAGTAACGGGGCCTAGAAAATCTCGCCGGCTACACGGATATTTGCTGCAAGATGCACGACAGGTATTTGGTGAGGCGCACCCAAATAATCCTTATCTGTCGATTTTTAAAGCCAATTAATTAGGCTTTCCAGATAAATCGTGAATTCGGCATAGGCTATGCCGTGATACGCCCTCAAAAAGCGTTAGAAAACTCCATGAACCATCACGTTCAATAATCTGAACATCCCGCGCCGCGATGTTCAGGCAAATGAACATCCCGACACGGTAAAATGGCTACAAGCCATTGAATTATATATAATTTATTCTTGGCATGAGTTTTGCTTGCTGTTATCCTCGATACTCTAAGGAGGGGTCTGTTTTGAGCCTTTCAGGCATCTTGCTTTTTTCGATTTTCGGCACGTTCGTCGGCTATGCACTGGCTCGACTACGGGGGGGCGGGCGCTATTTTTGCGCGGCTGTTCCAGCGGCATTATTTGCTGCGTTCGTCGTCCACCTTGGCGCTGTCGCCGCCGGACAACGAATTACCGACACATTGGGCTGGGTGCCATCCTTGGGCGTAGAACTGCAGTTTGTGCTGGATGGTTTCTCGCTGATGTTCGCGTTGTTGATTACCGGCATTGGCACGTTGGTGACGATTTACACGGCAGCCTATTTCTCAGACGCCGCACCTGGGCAGCGAGCCCGCTTCGTCTGCCTGATCTTGGTCTTCATGACCGCCATGCTCGGTACGGTGCTGTCGGACAACCTCATCGCCATGTTCGTCTTCTGGGAGGCGACCAGTCTGACCTCGTTCCTGCTGATCGGCTTCGAGGCTGCCAGGGTCGAAGCCCGCCGGGCAGCATTGCAGTCGCTGCTGATTACCGCAGGCGGCGGGCTGGCATTGTTCGGCGGCATCTTGTTGATCGGAATGCAGCTCGGCACATTCTCCCTGACCGAAATCACTGCTCGTGCCCACGAACTGAAAGAGAGTCCGCATCTTGTTGCGATCATCGTCTTGATTCTGCTGGGAGCCTTTACCAAATCCGCACAGTTCCCGTTTCACTTCTGGCTCCCACAAGCGATGGCTGCACCGACCCCTGCGTCGGCTTATCTGCACTCAGCCACGATGGTGAAGCTGGGCATCTATCTGCTCGCACGGTTCGATGGTGTCTTTGCAGATGTACCTGCATTCGGCATAACGCTAGTGGCTTTTGGCATGGCGACGATGATGATCGCGGCCCTAAACGCCATCCGTGCAACCAGCTACAAGGCAGTATTGGCGCAGTCCACCGTCGCTTCACTCGGCATTCTGGTCATGTTGATTGGCCTGGATGGCCCCATCGCGAATGTTGCGGTCTGTGGCTTTATCCTCAGCCACGCGCTATACAAAGCAGCGCTGTTCTTCTGCGCCGGAACTGCCATCCACGCCACCCACATCCACGAGCTGCGCAAGCTCGGTGGGCTCGCCCGTTTTCTGCCGCTGACGGCTGCCGCAGCCATACTGGCCAGCCTGTCCATGGCCGGCTTGCCACCGTTCATAGGCTTTATCGCCAAGGAATACCTATTCGAGGCTCAACTCGAAAGCTCTTGGAATGTGCTGCCTGTGATTATTGCCGTCGCAGTCAATGGCGTCATGGTCGCCGTGGCCGCAGTGGTGTCGTTACGCCCCTTCTTTAATGGCAAGGGAAAGATCCACCGAGTACACCATGGCGAAACCCCGGGCCTGCTGGTCGGCCCCCTGACATTGAGCCTGTTGGGCGTCCTGTTTGGTGTGGCCCCGGACATGATGGCGCAAGCACTCATCGTCCCTGCTGCAACTGCACTGCAAGGCGCACCTATCACCGTTTTCTTCTCGTTGTGGCATGGCGTGACCCCCATGCTCGCTCTCAGCCTCATGGTGGTAACTCTCGGAATCCTGATGGCTTGGAAGTGGGATTCGTTTCATGCCGTCATCAATCGCTCACACCTAGTGCGTTGCGTCAACGCCGACCGTACCTATCACCGTTGCGTTGGCGCGCTGCTGGGCCTTGCTCGGGGTTCTACGGCCTGGTTGCAGAGCGGCGATCAACGCCGCTACACGCTCATCGTCTGCCTGAGCCTCGTGCTGCTGGCCAGCTATACGGTGGGGCGTACTGGTGATCTGGCGCTGGCTTGGTCTGGTGGTTCCGTGCAGATATTCCCTACGATTCTGCTCGCGCTCGGCTTCGCAGGGGCTGTCGTGGCCGTAGGCACGAAATCGCTGGTTGCCGGCCTGATCGGTGTTGGTGTTTTCGGCTATGCGTCAGCCCTGATATTCCTACTCAATGGTGCGCCGGACTTGGCTTTGACACAGTTCGCCGTGGAAACGCTGGTGCTCGTCGTCCTGATGGCCGTGCTCGTTCGCTTGCCGACAGCGGCGCCATCAACCCGAGCAAGGCGTGAGAGATCGGTGGATGCAGCCGTCTCAATGGCGTTCGCCGTGCTGGTCTTCTTCGGCTTGGCCAGCATGGTGGCAGACCCCTTTGACAACCGACTTTCCGATTTCTACGCGGCGAGCAGTTACTTAGAAGCCTTTGGCCAGAACGTGGTCAACGTCGTCATCGTGGATTACCGGGCACTGGACACGCTCGGCGAGATCGCGGTGGTTGGGTTTGCCACTCTGGCCGTATGGGTGCTGTTGCGACGTCGCGCCCCAGCAAAAGGAGCCTGAGCCATGCCGTCCATCATCTTTTCCACCATGGCCCGGGTGTTCTTCTGGCTGATGCTGGTGGCCTCGATCCTGATTCTCCTGCGGGGCCACAACCAACCAGGTGGTGGCTTTGTCGGCGGCCTGGTCGCGGCCATGGCGATCGGCGTAGTGGCCCTGGCCGATGGCGTTCCGAGGGCACGCGCACTGTTGCCCCTGCATCCCATCACGGTCATCGGGCTGGGCATCCTGCTCGGCATCCTGGGTGGACTGCCAGGGCTGTTGATCACGGGGAATTTTCTGGAGCATCAGTGGTTGCTGTTGGGCAGCTTCAAGCTCGGTACAACGATGGTCTTCGATCTAGGTGTTTATTTTGTCGTGCTAGGAGGAATGCTGGCTTTGATCTTTCGTTTGTATGAGGACGCACCATGAACCTGATATATGCGGCGGGTATCGCCGCCATCATGGGCTGCGCCCTGTACCTGCTGTTGTCGCGGCATATCCTGCGCATCGTCCTGGGGGTCATGCTGCTATCGGCATGCGTCAATCTCACACTCTTCCTCGCCGGGCGCATCGGACCAAATCCACCGCCAGTGATGCGCGCTGGGGAAACCGCACTCGAAGCTGGTGCCGCCAATCCTCTTCCTCAAGCCTTAGTGCTGACTGCCATCGTGATCGGCTTCTCGCTCGTGGCTTTCGTCGCCGCGCTGGCGCTGCAGACATTCCGCTCGACCGGAACGCTTGACAGCCGCGAATTGGACTACGCCGAGAAGCTCGGCTCGCCCAAGGACCAGGAGGCGGGCCGATGATGGCGTTGATCACGAGCCAGGTTCTGTTGTGGCCAGTCACGGTGCCGCTGTTGGCATCCGCACTCTGCGCGACCCTGTGGACACAGCCAAGGATGCAGCGCTGGGTCAGCATGGCCGCACTCGTCCTCATGGCGGTGGCATCCCTCGGCCTGCTGGTCGAAGTCATGGACGGCGATGTGCTGAGCGTGACCTTTGGCGGCTGGTCTGCACCGTTCGGTATCAGCTTCGTTGCAGACCGGCTTGGCGCCGCAATGGTTGCCATCACTGGAATACTGGCGCTGGCCGTTGGCATTTTTGGACTCGGTGATATTCGCCGCCGCCAGGAACATGCCGGCTTCTACCCGCTGCTGCACGGCATGCTCGCCGCAGTCAATGGTGCTTTCCTGACCGGCGACATCTTCAATCTCTATGTCTGGTTCGAGATCATGCTGATCACCGCCATGGGATTGCTGGTAATCAACCGCACGCGGGCACAACTCGACGGCACGCTGAAATATGCCGTCCTCAACCTGTTCAGCACCTTGCTGCTCTTATTGGCCATCGCCATCGTCTACGGGGTCAGTGGCACGCTCAACTTGGCCGACTTGGCGCGTGTGTTGCCTGACGCGCAGGAGAGCGTCGCCTTGTCTCTGGCTGCCGTTCTGTTCCTGGTCGGCTTCGGCATCAAGGCCGGCTACTTTCCATTGTTCTTCTGGTTGCCCGCGTCTTATCACACGGCCTCGATCACCGTGGCAGCGATCTTTGCCGGACTACTCACCAAGGTTGGCGTTTATGCCTGCTTCCGGGTTTTCACCCTGTTGTTCGAGAGCGGTGCCGGCCTGCGTGAGGTAGTTGCCGTAATGGCCGCGGGAACGATGCTGTTCGGCGTGTTCGGCGCTGCGGTCCAGTGGGACATCCGGCGCATCCTGTCCTTTCACATCATTAGCCAGATCGGCTACATGCTGCTGGGGTTGGCGCTAGCGACACCGTTGGCGCTGGCCGGAGCGATCTTCTACATCATCCATCACATCATCGTGAAGGCGAATCTCTTCCTCATCGCTGGCGCGATCTATCGGGCCACGGGCACCTATGACCTGCGAAAGGCTGGCGGACTGATGAGCAGCCATCCGCTGCTGGCCTGCCTGTTTGCCATCCCAGCCCTATCTCTCGCTGGCATTCCACCGCTATCGGGCTTTTGGGCGAAGTACATGGTGATCGACGCCTCGTTCCAGGCGCAGAGCAATTGGCTGGCGGCTGTCGGCCTGTTTGTCGGGCTGCTCACTGTCTTTTCGATGAGCAAAATTTGGATTGAGGCTTTTTGGAAGTCACCGCCGTTGCAGCGGACCAATCCGCGATCGGTTCCTGCCGTCATGTTGGCGCCAATCGCAATGCTGGGCTTGCTTACGCTCTGGATCGGACTGCAACCCGAAGCGTTCGTCTTGTATGCCAATGCAGCCGGTGATGCGCTGTTGAACCCTCAAGCCTATGTAGGAGCAGTGTTTGAGGACACTGCAACGCCAGGAGATGCACCGTGAGCACATCATTTCCTAGGAGGCTTTGGGCGTTTGTCGTGCTGACGGCAATCTACTTCAAGGAGTTGGTGAAGTCGTCCGTGACGGTAGCACGCACTGCGTTCGCTCGGAATCCACAGGTGTCGCCGGCAATCATCGCTGTGCCGATCTCACTGCGAACCGACCTCGCCATAACAACCCTTGCCAATCTGGTCTCGCTGACACCAGGCACCAACGCGCTGCATGTCAGCCAGGATCGTTCGACGCTCTACGTCCATTGTCTTGATGCGCCGGCAGCCGACCAGGTAGTCGCCGAAATCAAGGAGACATTTGAGCGCTACTTGAAGGAGATCGAGGGATGATCGACCAAATTCACTCGCTTACCAATGGTTTCGCCATTGGCTTGCTGATCTTCCTGGCGGTCCCGCTGACCATGACCATCGTTCGACTACTAAGCGGTCCAGGGTATGCCGATCGCTTCGTTGCGCTGGACATGCTGACCGGAATCGCCGTGGCCATGGGAGCCTTGACTTGCGTGGTTACCGGGCGGCGCGAATTCCTCGACGTCGCCTTCGGCCTCGCGTTGTTCGGCTTCATTGGAACCTGCGCACTGGCGGCTTTTCTTGAGCGCAAAGGAGGCCCGCAGCCATGAGCATGGGTTTGTCCATCCTTTCGATTACGCTGAAAGTCCTCGGCGTGATCTTTCTGTTTGCCGCCGCGCTCGGGCTGTTGCGATTCAAAGACCCGCTCCAGCGAATGCACGCGGCCACCAAGGCAGGCACGATCGGTGCTGGCCTGGTGCTTGCTGGCGCGGTGCTGCTCATCGACAGTACCGAGGGTCAAATAATCGGTCTGCTCGCAATCCTCTTTTTGTTCCTCACCGCGCCGGTATCCGGCCACTTGCTTGGCCGTGCCGCGTATGTCAGCGGCGCGGAGCTGATTGGAATCGAGGAGAGGGATGCCCTGATGGGGGTGTTGGCTCGCCAAGCCGATTCACCAGACCCAGGCTCCATACCGTCGTACACCGTCATACCACCTTTGACGGACGTTCGGTTCGCCATCATTGCTCCCAACGAGGAGCGTATCGCCCGCCGTGCGCGAGACATCGCCATCGCCAACGATGTAGTCGTGGAAGCGAGAGCAATCATTGACACCAACTTGGTCCAGAGTTCCGTTCTGGCCGATAAGGCACGGGAGTCAATCAAGGCACGGCTGGCCGACGCCGTTACGACGGTGAAACCGCTCTTTGTCCACAACACGCCCAAGTTGTCCCTGTTTTATACCGAGGGGGACGCAGAAGCGTTGATTCCAGATGGACGGAATGCCGGCAGTCTACTAATCCTGCCCCCCTCGGGCTGGTGCTTGCATGGCACTGACCTGCATCCAGCCGAGAGCGGTACGCCCCCCGCCGATGTACTGCGCTTGGCACACTTTCATGCAGGTCCGGTTCTGTTTACAGGCGATAAAACGACCCCAGCCACAGCAGCACAAGTGGTGGTGGTGGACGACGGAACCAATAGCATCGTAGAGGGCCTAATCTGGACGTTGAAAGCCCGCCTCTGGAATGCGCCCCAAGTCATGATCGTTGTCCGATCAGACGTTGGCCGCACAGCCAGCATCAAGAAAGCGCTAGCGGCCGCTGGCCTCCATACTCCGTTGGAAGTGGTCGAACACCAAAGGGATGGCGTCGCGCTTGTGCCTGACACGCTCTCTGACTGCGATGCAGTCATTACGTCTTCCTTGCCACCGCGCCTATACCAGGAACATGGGCACTCATGGCGGAGGTTTATTGCTGAAACATGGACAGGGGAAGTATTGGTAATCCCGCACAGGGCGAGATCCAGTAGGGTACAAAGTTGAGGGACTTCATTGCATCAAAATGGCCGTTGACAAAGGCGCTGCCTCTGGCAGTGAGCGCCACCATTCTGGTTGTCTCGTTGGCGGCCAGCGTCATCGGCGTGTTGCTGCTTCAGAACTACGTCAATGCCACCTTAGAGCAGAAAGCTGCTGTGTTTCTGGATGGCTTCGCAGGGCACATTGCACCGAACGGACCGCTCGACCCGACCCAGACACAAGCAGCGCTCAGGAATGCGCTGGAATACCAGTCGATCATGGGGGAATCCAGCACCGCCATAGGTCGGATGATCGATGGCCGTCTGGTCATGCACAGTTATCCGCAGCAGGAAGACCCGTCTGAACTGAATGCTACGCTCCAAGTTGCCTTGAATGGTGGCGCTGGCACTTCGATCTTTACGTTCCAGGATGGGCATAAAGCACGCCTGACGAAGGTGTACGAGCGCGCCGGCGTGCCTTTCGCACTATCGACGCTGTTCGACGCAAGTGATGCCGTGCGTACCAACCAGGTCACGATCTGGATTGCAATTGCCATCAATGGCGCACTGGCTTTGGTGTCGATCGTCATTACCTTCTTAGTGACGCGGCGCATTGCTTTTTCGTTGCGCTCCCTGTCTCACCGCCTGGCACCGGACGCCGAAAACTCATTGGGCGGCGGTGGTGGAAGCGAACTGGCCAGCCTGGAAACTGCGCTCGTCCTACGCGAACAAAACGAAGCCATTCGCTCCAAAGCCCTAGAAAGCATGGCGCAGGCTGAGCGAGACGCTTTACTTGGGCGGGTCGCCGCGGTCATTGCGCACGAAGTGCGCAATCCACTCGCTGGCATCCTGAGCGCTCTCTCCACGATTCGCCGTTTTGGCGATGACAAGGCAGTTCGAGAAGAGACACTCGATATTGTGGAAGGCGGGTTGAAATCCCTTGAACGCATTGCAAATGTCACGCTTGCCACATACCGGCGTCGAGGGGGGCAGAAGCGGATCAACGTATCCGATATTCAGGACCTGGAGCTTCTCATTGCACCTGAAGCACGCAAGAGGGAGTTAAAAATCGCTTGGTACTTGGAGGGCAAGGACGCCTTCTATTCGGACGCTGATGCAGTTCGTCAGATCATGGTCAATCTGCTACTCAATGCCTGCAAAGCCAGCCCCATCCGCGGGACCGTTGACATTGCGGTTGTCGTAGGTTTGGACGAAGCACGATTAAGCGTTTCCGACCACGGGCCCGGTCTGCCTGATGCGATTCTGGATTATTTGCAGGCCCCGCCTGCGTCATCAATTTTGCCTCCCACCCGAGAACTCGGTATCAGCGTGATCTGCGCGTTGGTTCAGGATATCGGCGCGCGTTTGAGTGTTGAAAGCCGTGCCGGTGAAGGCACAACCATCAGCATTATCGTTCCCCTCGACAAAGAGGAGGCTGTGGACCCCGTATGACAACGAAGCCATTACTGATCCTGATTGAAGATGACGGTGTGCTTGGGCGCTCGCTGCACCAGCGCTTTAGCCTCGAAGGTTATGCAGTGCATTGGGCAAAGACGGCCAAGGAAGGAGCGACGGCTCTTGCCAATCGGGCCGCGCGGATCGTGCTGTCTGACATCCGGTTGCCTGATGGCACAGGCGAGGATGTGGTTCGCAATGCGTTTGGTCGCAACGGAGCGCTACCTACCATATTCATGACCGCCTATGGTGATATTGAACAGGCGGTACGCCTGATCAAGCTCGGCGCTCGCGATTACATTGCAAAGCCCTTCGACCTTGATGCTTTGGTTGAGCGTGTAGCAGCTATCGTAGCGATTGGCGAAGACGCAAACGGTATATCCGACCCCTTCGCCTGTTTCGGCATCTCCGAAGCCACCCACGGTATTCGGAAGACTCTTGACAAACTTGCGCACTCAGATTTGCCGGTGCTGCTGTCCGGCGAAACTGGGACAGGCAAGGAGATCGGGGCGCGTTACCTTCATCAGACGACAACTGGCGGAACCGCACCCTTTGTGGCCGTGAACTGCGCTGCAATTCCTGGAGAACTATTCGAGTCGGCGATATTCGGGCACGAGCGTGGAGCCTTCACTGGAGCGGTAGCCCAGCATATCGGCTTCGCTGAACAAGCTGGTTCGGGCACCTTGTTTCTCGATGAGGTCGCAGAACTCGACCTGAATCATCAGGCAAAGCTGTTACGGCTGCTGGAAGCGCGCGAATTCCAACGCATAGGCTCAAACCAACATTTAAAGTGCCAGGCGCGCTTCGTGTTTGCTACGAATCGAGACCTTCGCACCGCGGTGTCCCAGGGGCTATTTCGGGAGGATCTGCTGTTTCGCATCAATGTAGTCGAATGTGCAATGCCCCCATTGCGCGAGCGCAGGCTAGAGATTGAGCCGCTGCTGAGGTTTCATGCACAGCGAATCTCTAAGCGTCGGAACGAAGAGGCACCGGCCTTCGCCGAAGGCGTAGTTCCATTTGCACTTCAATACGACTGGCCCGGCAATATCCGAGAACTTGTCAATCGTGTTGAGCGCGCGATCGCACTGAAAGACACCCCAGAGCTTCGATTTTCGGACTTGTGGCCGGATTATGCCGCTGATGACAAAGTCGCTAATGATTCATTGACATTGGCAGGCGCACGCGATTCGGCCGAGCGGGAGAGAATTGAACAGGTGTTACGGCTTCACGATGGGAATCTGACTGAGGCAGCCAAGACGTTGGACGTTTCTCGGACGACCCTCTGGAACAAGATCCAGAAATATGGAATCCGATCATCATGAGTCTAGAGAAAATGACTCTCCATCTCCTGTATAGGAGATGAATTCGATGATGGCATCCTCTCCATCGCGATTTCTACGCTGGGTGTTCATAGCAGCACTAATTCTGGTTCTTGACCTCGCGACAAAGTACTGGGTAGTGCAGAGCTATCGCGTGGGTGAATCAACGGTACTTACCAGCTTCTTCAACGTTGTGCGGGCACACAATCCGGGAGCAGCTTTCTCACTATTTGCCGACCAAAGCGGCTGGCAGCGCTGGTTTCTCACCGTGTTGGCCATGGTTGCATCGGCATTCTTGCTATGGCAGATCACGATCCATAGCTCGAAGGGCCTACTTTCGATTTCATTGGCATCCATTCTCGGCGGTGCGCTTGGCAATGCGATCGACCGCATGGCTCGCGGACATGTGATCGACTTTCTGAGCATTCACGCGTCTGGCTATCACTTTCCGACATTCAATGTGGCTGATATCGCCATCACGACTGGCGTTATTGGCGTCGTCATTCACGAAGTATTGAGCAGGCGAAGTAGGGAGCACACCAAGACGCAGTAGTTTTCATCGCAATTTTAGGCATCTGTGCATAGCTGGACAGTACCGCCTGCAGGTGGTCTTTGCCCCCAGGAAGTGTTGCGAATGGAGAGGTTGTCACAGAGAAGTCCATAGAACTTAAACAGGAGCGTCATCGATGGAGCTGCGGCACCTTCGCTGCTTTGTTGCTTTGGCCGAGGAGTTGCATTTCACGCGTGCAGCCGAACGCCTGCATATCGAGCAACCACCATTGTCCCGGGCCATTAGAGAACTGGAGGAGGAGCTAGGGGTCGTTCTATTCGATCGGGATCGTCGAGGGACGAGGCTAACAGCGGCAGGCGCAGCCTTCTTGCAAGACGCTCGCAGGCTGTTCACGGTATTGGAGCAAGCGCGAGAAAACGTCAGGGCTGTGGCAGCGGGCCTACGAGGCAGCTTACGTATCGCAGTGTCTGACGGCGCGATCGGCCCTCGACTATCAGCGTTCTTGGCTCGTTGCCGCGCGGAGGAACCCGAGGTTGAGATTCGGCTGTCTGAAGTCCCATTGGCCGAGCAGTTACGTGGCCTACGGACTGGTGACTTCATGATCGGGTTCGCGCACACGGCGGAAGTTGGTGTTGGCATTGTCGCCGAGCCTCTCTGGCGAGATCCCTTGGTCATCGCCGTGCCGGCTCGGCACGAACTACTCTCCCACAAGGAGGTTCCACTACACGAGTTGGGTGGTCACCCATTGGTACTGTGCGATCCGCAAGTATGCGAGGGTTACTGCCGCGAGATCACTCGACTGCTGGGGCCTCTTGGGCATCAGCAGAATATCGTCGAGCATGTATCTTCCCTGGAGATGATGCTGACTCTCGTGGGTGCCGGTTACGGCGTCGGCTTTATCTCGGCAACCAAGATACCGGCCAGCCAGCGCCCCGATGTGGTAATTCGCCCCTTGGCCATGGAATCAGCGGTGATCACTACCTACCTGCTCCGACCCGAGGGCAGTGACTTGTCGGCTTCGTTACAGCGCTTTATCGTTCGATTGCGTGACGGTTTGGACGGCTGACAGAGACGTTCAGTTCAAGAATCAGCGCTGCGGTTCAGGTTTCGCTCGGTTGCTGCCATCAGATCGGCTGCACTTATCCCGAGCGCCTTGGAAATTTTCAATATGAGAGGAAGCGTGGGGACGTGCTCCCCGCGCTCGATCTTGCCCATGTGTGAGCGTGCAATACCTGCCAACGAGGCGAATTCGTCCTGAGCGATTCGGCGTTCGACACGAGCGGTGCGCACGGCCTGCCCGAACGCCAACGCTGGCTCGGATTCATACGTGGGTGTGCCAGTAGGGCGACCTGGCTGGATAGTGGGCTTCTGCATTAGCGGAAGCGTCGAACAAACCGTGGAAATTAACCACGTTAAAGATATAGACGTTAAAGTTCTCTCTTTACTATCATGCTGGCTCGCCCTTGACCTGCTTAGTCGCTTCTATGGGGCTCTCATGCACAACGTCACCAGCCCGCTTCCCCGTCTTAGGATCGCCATAGCGCGAGGCGTAGCGTCGTCACAGCTTTCCACACTGCTCGCGCTACAACGCGAGGCAGAGCCCGAGGTCACCCTGACGTTTTCCGAGATTGCAGGATGCGACCTGGCGAGAGGGCTTCGCGATGGACTGTACGACGCAGGGTTATCGCTTCAGGGGTCTAGCGATTTATCTCTCCAGTCTAAGCCCCTGTGGATCGAGACCCTGGCCGTCGCCACGCCGCTGCAATGCTTCTCGTTCGATCGGGCAGAGTTCACGATCGCCGAACTGATGGACTATCCAGTATTTCGCTGGAAGGCAGAGATTTGTCCTTTACTGGATCGCCGCCTGTCTTTTCTTCCTCCGGTAGACCAGAAGAACATTCAGCACGTGCCCTCCTTCGAGATGATGGCGCTCTGGGTTGGAGCCGGCTATGGCATCGGGGTAACCATGCAGTCGCGCATCGAGCAGGCTCGCGGATGGAAGATCGGCATGCGGCTACTCGCCGACGGTCCCTATGAGGTCGTGACACACCTGTTGCGGCCTCAAGGGGAGGCAAATTCCGCTGTGGAGCGATTTGAACGCAGGGCGATACAGGTCGCTCGAACCAATTCGGCCTGACCATGCGCCCCGCGGCTGGAAGCCGGCTGGCTCCAATCGCGGGGCGGCTGCGTTGGCCTCAGGCCCCTTCAAGCACTACAGCGCTGTCCACCAAGCGATGGACGCTCTGACGCACATTCTCGGGGATGGGCCGTAAGGCAACGGCCTCGGGCGCATCCTCATGGCGCCGGTAGTCGCCCATGATGACCCGAATGATTGCGGGCACATTGGTCGGCGTGACCACATCAATAGCCGCACGATCACCCAGGTCAGGGTGTGGCTGGGTCAGCATGCGGTACAGATCCCACGAATCCGCGTGCGGGCACTGGTTCATGAGCACCTGGGCCAGCCTGTGCTTGAGCGGCACCAGTTGCCAGTCGGGAACCCGCTGCCCCCGGTTGCCCAAGCTGATGGACAGCAGCTTACCGGCTTTCAGCTCGCGGTTGATCTGGTCCTTGGACTTGCCGGCCAGCTTGCCGAACAGCGGGACGGGCAGATTGTTCGGCGACTCGTAGATGGCCACCATTTCCTCGCGCTCGCGCTGGATGGCGGAGACTTCCGGCTCCGGGGCATGCGCCGGAGGCGGCGGCACCTGCAACAGCCGCTGGAAGGTGATCCCACCGCTGCTCGGCGTCACAACGATGGGCGTTGCGACTACGGGCGGCACGTCAGGGACAGCGGGCTCGGCCACTGTGGGGGCCGCGTCCACCGTGCCCACCGCTTCCTCCACTCCGGCCATCGCCGGCACGCCGTCGATGCGGATGGTCAGGTGCGCGCTCGCGGCTTCGACTTCGCCCTGTTCGAGCAGGTCGAGACGGTCTGCCCAGTCCTGCATCATGCGGCGTCGCGGCTCCACGTACTTGGCATGGTTGTAGGCCGAGCTGACCTTGTTCGGGTCGGAGTGCGAAAGCTGCGCGTCCACCCAAATCTTCGGATAGCCGATTTCGTTGAGTGCCGTCGAGATAGTGCCGCGGATGCCGTGGCCGGTCAGGCGACCCTCGTACCCCATGAGCTGCACGGCCTTGTTGAGGGTGTTCTCGCTGATGCGCTTCTTGAGTTCGCTGCGATGCGACAGCAGGTACTTCTGCGCCGGACGCATCACGCCCAGGAGATAGCGCACGATCTCGATGGCCTGCAGGGACAAAGGCACGATGTAGGGCGGCACGTCCTGCGGCCGCTTGCCGGCCTTGCGCATTTCGTCCTGGAGCTGCTTGACGACCTGCGGCGGGATGATCCACAAGCCGCGGTCGAGGTCGAATTGCTCAGGCTCGGCCAGCCGCAGCTCGCCCGTGCGCACCCCCGTCAGGAACAGCAGCCGGACGCCAAGCTGGGTCTGCCAGCCGCGGGGGTTGTAGAGCCGGAGCTTCTGAAGGAACTCGGGCAGCTCGGGAAGGTGCAGGTAGGGGTTGTGCGCCACCGGAGGCTTGGGTTCGGCCACCACGTCCAGGTCCGCTGCAGGGTTGACTTCCAGCCCCTCGGCAATGACCAGGGCATAGCGAAACATCTGGTTGAACCAGGTACGCACCTTCTCGGCGGTGGTGAACGCCTTGCGCTTCTCGATCGCCGCCACGACGCCCACGAGCTGGGGCCGGCGAATGTCGTAGATCGACATCTTCCCAAGGGTGGGCAGCACGTCCTTGTTGAAGATGCGCAGAATCTGCGACAGCGTGCTTTGACGGCCTTCCTTGAGTTCCTTGCGGCGATGCTCGACCCAGGCATCAAAGACGTTCTTGAAGGTGTATTCGCCCGCCAGCTTGGCTGCGTGCCGACGCTGATCGCGTTCGATTTGGGGATCGACCCCCCTGGCGAGCAGGGCCTGGGCCTTGTCCCGCTCGGCGCGGGCCTCGCGCAGGCTGAGGGCAGGATAGCCGCCCAGGGACAAGCGCTTTTGCTTGCCCAGCCAGTAGTAGCGGAAGATCCACGACTTGCCGCCTGCGGCAGAGACCATCAGGCCCAGGCAGTCGTTGTCGGAGAGGGTGTAGCGCTTGCCGGTGGTCCTTGCCTGCCGGACGGTCAGATCAGAGAGTGCCATTTCGAGGCTCCTAAGTTATGACTTAGGCCCTATGCTCGTCATGGTTCCCGCTCAGCCCCAGCAACTATCCGGTAGCCGTCCCACCCGTATTCTTGTGCCTCAATTGGTCACTCAAAAACGGTAGCTGTGGGTGGATTTCCGTGGCGCTCGCTGGAATGAAACAAGGGGCCGAAGCCCCTCTTTTCAACGACTTACAGACGTCAGTAGAAGTCTGTAGATCATAACTTGGAGCGGGAAACGAGACTCGAACTCGCGACCCCGACCTTGGCAAGGTCGTGCTCTACCAACTGAGCTATTCCCGCGTTGTCTACAACAAATATGGCGTCCCCTAGGGGACTCGAACCCCTGTTACCGCCGTGAAAGGGCGGTGTCCTAGGCCACTAGACGAAGGGGACGTTGCCCGGAAACCACAAGCTTCATTCCGGCTTGCCGCGCTCTGTTTGGTGCTTCACGCTGCAAGTGGCGCGCATTCTATGGAGGCCCTCGGGAGTCGTCAAGCATAGTTTTAAAAAAAATTTGAAGGCCATATCCGGGCAGCACGCAGAGCTATCGGCCACATCATCAAGCCACTA
>JUEG02000520.1_pt1 | contig 71527 bp, 63 predicted proteins | sample 432341 | NCBI WGS metagenome assembly JUEG02 (sample SAMN02953476, study PRJNA257561) | rock porewater metagenome | biome: terrestrial; feature: Opalinus Clay rock; material: porewater; isolation source: Opalinus Clay rock BIC-A1 borehole | place: Switzerland: Mt Terri URL, St-Ursanne ... | reverse complement strand
TCGAACCTGCAACCAACGGTTTTGGAGACCGCTACTCTACCAATTGAGCTACTCCCCTATAATCTTTGGAAACATCAGTAATTATAACTTAAAAATATTTATTCGTCAAGAGGATTCTATCCTAAGTTAACGAATATACTATATTTAGCAAAAATATAAAATGTAAGAAGGCTGGAGGTATTAATATGGTCGAAAAAGTTGGTGTGCTACTCGGAGGTTTGAGTGAGGAAAGAATTATCTCACTTAAAACTGGTGAGGCTATCTATCAAGCACTTAAGGAGAAAGGCTATAACGCTATTAAAATAGATGTTGATAGGAATATTAGTTCCAACCTCAAAGAGGCAAAGGTCGATTTAGCATTTTTGGCCTTACATGGCAAATACGGCGAAGACGGAACAATTCAAGGGTTACTTGAGTTTCTTGGTGTACCCTACACTGGATCAGGAGTGTTGGCGAGTGCGTTAGCAATTAACAAAATAATGACAAAAATAGTTCTAAAAGGTCAGGGCATTCCTACTGCTGATTTTCTAACATTAAAAAGAGCTGAAGTTAAACCGGAGGGTTACGAGGTTATAACAAAAAATATAATTGATAGACTCGGACTACCATTGGTTGTAAAAGCTCCAACCCAAGGCTCTAGTATTGGAATTTCTTTTGTTCATAACTCGGAGGAGCTTATTCCTGCTGTAATGGATTCCTTCAAATATGATCAGGAAATTTTAATAGAAAAGTTTATAAAGGGCAAGGAAATAACATCATCGGTATTAGGCAACGATGACGTAAGGGCATTACCACTGATTGAAATCACTTCTATGACAGGTGTATATGATTTTGAAGCTAAATACACTGTAGGATTAAGCGATCACTTAATTCCTCCCCGAATACCTGCAGAGGTTCAAACTAAGGTCAAGGAGATAGCATTACAGTGTTACAAAGCCATTGGATGTAAAGGACTTGCTAGAATTGACTTTATGGTTGATGATGCAATGAACCCGTATGTTATTGAAATCAATACCATACCAGGAATGACTGAGACTAGCTTATTTCCTGATGCGGCTAACGCTGATGGGATAGGTTTTGCTGATCTCGTTCAGAAGATAGTCCATTTGGCCCTAGAAAATAGGACTAGACTATAAGTGGAAAATATATTATAGTTTAATTGAAGGAATTTCCCTACATATGGAGAATCTATTAAAAAGGGAAAGGAGGTCTAGTATGAAACTAAACAGGGTATTATTAATCTTCATTATGTTATTAATATTCCCCCTAACTGGTTGTTTACCTAGGGCTACTTCTGTAATTGTACCTACTTCCAATATCGATATTGACAAAGCAACTGAGATAAATCTTAAAATACTGGACTTAACAAAGATGACAACTAGCGAAACAGATCAGGTGCTAGGTTTTCCGTTAAAGGACATTGAGGGTGCAAAGGTAATCGAGTATAGGTATCCCGTTAAACCAATTAAGGTTAAAGTTGTGAAGTTTAGCAATGAAGACAATGCTAAGGAATTTTGGTCTGAATGGTCACAATTTGTATCGGGTGACCTTAAGCTCAATATTGATTTAAAAAAGGATACCGATAAAGGATTATGGGAGTTTGAGACTAGCGATAACAAGATTCTAACGTGGCAACAAGGTTTATGGCTCACATATATAGAAGTTCCAAATGAGCTAAATAATAGCGAAGACGTGAGTTATAAGGTTAAGGATATTATCATGCATCATTTTGAAAACCTAAATAGTGATACAGAAATATAATTTCTAAGTATAGCATAAGGTGCTTCTAAATTATAAAAACTACAAAGATTGTGACAATTGAGGGGTCTGATGAGACCTCTTTTTTATTGACCATTTTCAGTGTGAAATGCTTTAAAGTTGAGTGGTATCCTTTGAAAAACATCTTGGTATAGATCTTGCCTAATTAGCTTAGATTGAAATATATTTTCTAAAAATATTAAAATAGTTTGACCCCGAAGTTAATTTATTATAAAATTTATTATAGTGTAAAGATGGAGTTTACATAATTTTTGTTACAACGGGGTGATAATAGAGTGGATTAAGTAGTAAGACAGAATTTAATTAGAGAATATAAACAAAGAATGTTCTACATAATTCATAAACTTATATTTACAATGGGAGGTCGAGAAATGAATAAAACAGTTAACTTGTTGAGAGAATTTTCAATACCCTTAATCCTAGGTGTAATTGTTGCCCTCATATGGGCTAATATTTCACCGGAGAGCTACCAAATTTTTAATGAGACCAAAATTTTCGGTTTGAGTTTCCATTTTTTTGTTAATGATATTTTTATGGTTTTCTTTTTTGCTATTGCAGCCGTAGAGATTACTCAAAGTTTCTTGCCTGGAGGGGATTTAAACCCGATTAAAAAGGCCGTTAATCCACTAATGGGTACTATTGGTGGAATAGTTGGTCCAGTTGGAGTTTATTTACTTTTAAACAGCATTATTGGTGGTCCTGAGTTTACCAACGGTTGGGGTATACCTACAGCGACCGATATTGCGTTAGCTTGGCTGATAGCTAGGTTCGTATTCGGTGATAAACACCCAGCTGTATCATACCTGCTTCTCTTAGCAATTGTGGATGATGCAATTGGATTAATAATCATCGCAATCTTTTATCCTGATCCTCTTAATCCTGTAAGCCCAATTTGGTTATTAGCAACTCTTGCAGGAATGGGCATTGCCTTCCTTTTAAGAAAAAAAGGTGTAAAAAGCTACTGGCCCTATTTAATATTTGGTGGGGGTTTGGCTTGGATTGGGTTACACGAAGCTCATATGCATCCAGCTTTAGCTCTAGTAACAATTATACCCTTCCTACCACATGCTTCTAGGGAAACCGGTCACCTATTTGAAGATGATCAAGATGATCATTCAACACTTACAAACTTTGAACATGAATGGAAGATTTTCGTTGATTTTGGTCTTTTTGCCTTTGGCCTTTCCAATGCAGGTGTTGAATTTTCCGAAATTGGGACTGCAACTTGGTTAGTGTTTTTTGCTCTTCTAATTGGAAAAACAGTAGGTATATTCGGGTTTGCGTTCCTTGCTGAGAAACTTGGATTCCCTCTACCTACCGGTATGGGTAGAAAAGAGCTATTCCTTGCAGGTGTTATTGCAGCCTTAGGACTTACTGTAGCCTTATTTGTTGCAGGTGCAGCCTTTACCGATCCTACTATCCGGGGTGCTGCGAAAATGGGTGCTCTATTTAGTGCTTTTGTTGCTATTATTGCAATAGTGTTAGGGAAAGTACTTCGCGTTAAGAGAATTACACAAGATACTAAGGAAGAAGTGCAACCTCATTAATAAAAGGTTAACAAAATAATATCTTTTCTTAAAGACTGTTGTAATTTATTACAACAGTCTTTATTACTTTTTACTCGCATTTCTTGCTGGCACATGTGGATGAATTCTAAAAAAGAGGAAATAATGGCTAAAGAAAGCAGTAGGCCTAATATATTTATTAACTAAACGTAGGGACTAGTTTGAAGGAGTAACCCGGTAGGGTTGCTCTTTTTTATCTTGACAGGAACGGGGCTATCTGTTTAGAATTAGAATATTAATGATGGGGAGGTACCTTTAGTGGATAGTAGATTAGTTAGTAGAAGAATAGTTCGTTTCAAACAGGGTGAAATTATCGATGTTGAGGATATCTTAATCAAAGAAATGGCCTTAACAATTTATCTGAACGATAAGGAGTTAGTTACCTTGTTATGCACTCCTGAATATATGGAGGAACTCGCCCTTGGATTTTTGGTTTCAGAGGGATTAATAAGAAATTACGGCGATATTACCAAACTTTCTTTAGATAGCGAGCAAGGTCAAGCTTGGGTGGAAACTAGTAAGCTTGAAATTATTGCAGAAAAGTTATTTTTAAAACGTTATATAACTACCGGGTGCGGAAAGGGAACTTCTTTTTATAATGTTATTGATTCAGCCTTAATAAAACCTAATGCTTCCCAATTAAAATTGAACCCTGAACATATTGTTTTGTTAATGAAAAACTTTCAAAGCTTATCACAAATTTATAAAGAAACAGGCGGTGTACATAGTTCTGCTCTAGGAACATCATCAGAAATTCTTATATTTAGGGAAGATATAGGTAGACATAATGCAGTAGATAAAATTGTTGGTGATTGTTTTAAGAAACAAGTTAATTTAGATGACAAAATCCTTATTACAAGTGGAAGAATATCCTCAGAAATTCTTCTAAAAGTAGCAAAAATGGGAATAAGCATTTTAATTTCGAGATCGGCACCAACTGATTACGCCATAAAGTTAGCAGAAGAAACTGGTGTTACTGTCATTGGATTCGTGCGTGGGGAAAGATTTAATATCTATAGCCACAAAGAAAGAGTGCTAGGTATCTCACAATGATTCCAGTAGTTGGTTTGGTAGGCACATCAAATTCTGGCAAAACTACATTTTTAGTTAAAATAATTGAAGAGCTTAAGCAAAGAAATTTCAAAGTTGCTACTATAAAGCATCATGATCATGAGATAGATATCGATAAACCAGGTAAAGATACTTGGAGACATACCCAAGCTGGAGCAGATCAGGTTGCATTGATAACCTCCAATAAGGCAGCAATTTTTTATCAATATAAAGAGAATACTTGTATTGAAGCCGTTATTCAAAAGTTATCAGGTGTTGATATTATTATTGTGGAGGGGTTTAAGTACGGCAATTTTCCACAAATCGAAATTATCAGAAAGGAAGTAAGAACTGAAATAATTTCTAATCCTAAAAATCTTTTTGCAGTTGCAAGTGATTTTGAGCTACCAAGCATCCCTGTGCCTGTCTTTGAAATCAATGACATAAAAGGTATTGCGGATTTAATTGAGAAGAAATTTTTGGCCACTAAAGAATGAGTGATAAATGTCACTTTAAATTGAGTCCTATTTAATAAAGGTTTTCTCCTTAAATTGATAGAATAGTAAGAAAAAGGGTTAGGGGGAAGACAAAATGAAATTAGAAGGAAAATGCAAAACTACCGCTATGGGAATTTTACCTCACAAAGCCTCTTCAGAGGCTATTAAGCTGGCATTGACATTAGACATTCCTTTTTGGCCACAGCTACCGAAAGCCAATTTTTATGAAGATATGTACGTGCAGGTAACGGAGAACTTTCCTGGTATTACAGTAGACCAACGTGAAGAAAAAATAAAGTTTAACTTAGAGGATTTTTATGTGGGTCTAGAAGATTACGTTCAAAACATTGATAATGGCGATTACTTTAAGTTGTCTCTACAATATTCGACTGTCTTTAGGGAATTTTTAGATAGGGATCTTAGCAGTTACTATGCGATTAGGGGTCAGTCGATAGGCCCAATTAGTTTCGGTATGAAATTGGTGGATGCTGACAAGAAACCTATCATATATAACGACGAAGTCAAAGGATTTATTTATGATTTTATTGCTAAAAAGATTAATAGTCAATATGATGAGCTGAGAACAAAAAACACTAATGCTTTTGTATGGATAGACGAACCCGGCTTAGAGATAATTTTTGGTTCATTTACAGGTTATTCTAGTGAATCAGCAAAGAAGGATCTTGCTGGGTTTTTAGAACAAATTAAAGGACCAAAGGGGATTCATCTTTGTGGGAATCCAGACTGGTCATTCTTGCTAGATCAACAGCTAGATATTTTGTCTTTGGATGTTTTTAGCTGTGGTCACATCTTTACTAAATATGTAGACCAGATCAAACAATTTTTAAATCGTGGTGGAATTATTTCCTGGGGCATAGTACCAACGCTTACTGAAGAATTTTGTCAGGAAGATACGAATACTTTAATAATGAAGTTAGAATCAATGTGGGACTTTCTTGCTTCAAGAGGAGTAAATAAGGAAACTATTTTTGATCAGGCATGGCTTGCTCCTGCAAGATGTTGTTTGGTTAATAATGACGAGGCTGACACAGTAGAACGGTCCTTTAAAGTACTAAAGGAGTTAAGCGAACATTTTAAAGGTAAGTATTTGTTATAGAATTATTAGCACTCGAAAATTCCTTTTAAAACCGGTAAAATTTTGCCGGTTTGTTTTTTTGAGAATATTTAGTTTTAAATTTAAAGGGAATTTTGAAATTTTAGAGAATTCAATTAATCAATTGTGTTATTAAGTATGTGAATATTTTAACATAACGTGAATAATGATTAATAGTTAGAGGATAAGTTTAGACTTATGAAGAGGAGGGGAACTATGAGATTTGACATTAAAGCTATCAAAAAGCAACTTTCCCTAAAACTAAGTACCATGGATGAGAATCAATTATATTATGGTGATAGCCTATCCGTTGAACAAATTCTAAAGCATATCAATCTCACAAAAAGCCACTTAGCGTTAGATCTCGGAGCTGGCTATGGATTCTTGGCCCAATCAATTGCACCGTCTGTTAAAAATGTGATTGCTGTGGATATTAATCCCGAGATGGTCGCAGAAGGGTTAAGAATTGGTAAAAACAAGCGGCTTGAAAATATAGAATATATATATTCTGACGCTGAGCAATTAGAATTTGATAATGATTCTTTCGACTTTATCTTTTGTTATTTTTCAGCGCATCATTTTACTAACTTAACAAAGGCTTTAAGCGAAGCTTACAGAGTGTTAAAGTCTGATGGAAAGTTAGTGCTTATTGATTATGCAGTTTCTGACAAGGAAAATCTCAGGGAATTTGCCAACAAGATCGAGAACTTACGGGACCCTGGCCATGTTTGTCTTCATACACTGGAAGATTGGAAGGGACTTTTAGCCGAGCAGGGTTTCAGTGTTCTAAAAACAGATACTAGAGGGCAGCTAATAGATTTTGATAAATGGTCTGATGGGGCAAGTACACCGGAGTTTATAAAAAACCATCTAAAACAAGTTCTGTTAAATTGCAACAACGAACTAAAAAAACACTACAATATCTCAGAAAAAGAAGGCAAGGTTTCTTTCGAGTATTGTGAGCTTTTCACTCTTGCAGAAAAAACATAGTCAAAATATCTATACCTAGGAGGTTTTTGTGTTAAAAACAAATATCATAAGAGTTATTATTTTATTTAGTCTAGTTATTGTTTTTGCATCTTTTTCAACTTTTACAAGTCTGTATGTAGATTTCCTGTGGTTTCAATCCGAGGGTTTTGCCCAGGTATTCAAAACAATATTTCTTTGGTCATGGGGTCTTAGGCTAGTAGTTGGGATCATATCTTTTTTCTTCATTTATGTGAACCTTTCAGTGACCAAGAAAGCTTTGATTAACTCACCCCTTTTTAGACAAGATGCTGAAAATGTAATTAATCTTTACAATAGAGACTGGGTTAAGTTAATTAACCCCAAATTATTAAATCTTGGGTTGATTATCCTAAGTGGCGCTGTTGCACTAATGATAAGTAGTACTGTTTCTGGGCAGTGGGAAGTAGTCCAGAGATTTCTAAACTATACCTCTTTTTCTATCGTAGATCCAATCTTTTCAAAAGATATCGGATTCTTTGTGTTCCAACTTCCTTTTTATAAGTTTATTTATGGAATTTTATTTAGTAATTTAATAATTTCTATAATTATTGTAGGTTTCTTCTACTTCGTCGCATACCCACAGGATTTACTAAACAAGCACAACTTTGATTATAAAAAAGTGCATTTACTAGTTCTGCTTGCCTTATTTTTTGTACTTAATGCTGTAAATTACATCTTTAATCAATACGAGCTCCTATACTCCACCCAAGGGGTTATTTACGGGGCAGGATTTACGGATATTAATGCAAATTTAATAGCTCTAAAGATACTACCCATCATTTCAATCATCTCTGCTAGCATTGTTATTGCCGGTATAATAAAAAGAAGGCAAAGCTTTGCCTTAGGGAGCTTTGGTTTATTCTTAGTTTCAGTTATTATTTTGAACGGGATCTTTCCGACTGTTGTGCAAAAGTTCTGGGTAGAACCTGATGAACTAAATAAGGAAACCCCATTTATTAAAAACAATATTGAGTTTACTAGAAAAGCTTACAGTCTTGACAAAATTAAAAAACAACCGTTTCCATCGGAGCAAGAATTGACTCTTCAGGATTTGGAAGCAAACTCTGAAACCGTAGATAATATCAGGTTATGGGATGTGTCGCCATTAAAACAGACATTTAGTCAGTTACAGGAAATGCGACAATATTATCAGTTTAATGATGTTGATGTGGATCGCTATATGATTAACGGTGAGTATAGACAGGTAATGCTGTCTGCTCGGGAGCTACCAACTGAACAGCTTCAGGCGCAGGCAAAGACTTGGATTAATGAAAAACTAACCTATACCCATGGTTACGGAGTCGCTATGACGCCTGTAAATGAGGTTACAAATGAAGGTTTACCTTTGTTTTTTATCAAAAACATTCCTCCACAGTCTACGGTTGATATTGTCGTGGATCGTCCGGAGATATATTTTGGTGAGTTAACTAATGACTATGTGGTGGTTAATACAAATGCTAAAGAATTCGACTATCCCAAAGGTGATGAGAATGTTTATGCTTTCTATGAAGGTAAAGGTGGTATTCAACTTAAATCTTTTATTGACAAGCTGATATTTGCTCTTAACTTTAAGGAGATAAAACTCCTTTTAAATAATGACATAAACCCTGACAGTAGAATTCTAATGAAAAGAAACGTAGTTGACAGGGTTGAAAAGGTAGCTCCATTCATAAATTTTGATAAAGATCCGTATATAACCGTAATTAATGGCCAGTTACTCTGGATTATTGATGGCTATACCAGTACTGATAGATACCCCTACTCCGAGCCTTATGGAAATATGGGTAATTATATCCGTAATTCTGTAAAAGCTGTAGTAAATGCTTACGACGGCCAGATGACCTTCTATATTAGTGAACCGGATGACCCTATTATTAAAACCTATAGTAAAATCTTCCCTAATTTATTTATTGAGTGGGATAAGATGCCAGGTGAGGTCAAGGAACATATGCGTTATCCTGAGGATTTGTTTGCTATTCAGTCCGAGATTTATTCGATTTATCATATGGAAAATCCGCAAATTTTTTATAACCGCGAGGATCGCTGGAGCATTCCGGAAGAAATGTTTGCCGGGGAAAAGACGACCATGGAACCCTATTACAATATTATGAAACTTCCCGGTGAAGACAAATCAGAGTTTATCTTAATGAGACCGTTTACTGCAGCCACTAAACCTAACATGGTAGCTTGGATGGCAGCAAAAAGTGATGGTGAGAACTATGGAACGCTCTTAGTCTATCAGTTTCCCAAACAAAAACTAATATATGGACCAATGCAAATTGAGTCGCGCATCGATCAGGACTCCGAGATATCTCAGCAACTGACCTTATGGGGTCAACGTGGATCACAAGTTATTAGAGGTAACCTTCTAGTTATCCCGATTGGAGATTCTTTGTTATATGTTGAGCCACTTTATTTACAGGCCGAACAAAGTAAATTACCGGAACTTAGAAGAGTAGTTGTTGCGTATGGCGATGATATCGTTATGGAACAAAATCTAAAGTTGGCTCTAGAGAAAATTTTTGGTAAGAGCAAAGATCAAAATCAAGGCCGGGATGTAAGCGAACCTGATGATTTAAAAGAAGAACCAAAAGATGTACCGAAGGATAAAACAGATGGTACTAGTAATGCAAACGAACTGATAAATAAGGCGAATGAACTTTTCGGAATTTCCCAACAAAAAGTGGAACAAGGTGACTGGTCTGGCTATGGGGAGACTTTAAAAGAACTTGAAGATACGTTGAAAAAGCTAAATGAGTTAACAAAATAGTTAGTAATAATAGTCGGGTAATACCCGGCTATTTCTTTATGCAAAGTTAATTAAAGGGGTAGTATAAAGGTGAAAATAAGAGAAGATACAAATAGAATTATTGAAGTCAAGGCAAAGGTCAAATCTGTTGCTATAGGTGATTCTATTACATATGGCTATCCATATGGTCAGCAATATTCTTGGGTACAGTTAGCAGCAAAAAGACTAGGTATAACAATTATAAACAGAGGAGAACCCGGTGAAACCACTGGTGAAATGGCGGCTAGGTTCGAAAGGGACGTAATTAGCATTAAGCCTGAGTATGTTATTATTCTAGGCGGAACAAATGATGCATTCTATAGTATTCCTGAAGGTTTTGTTAGAAATAACATCTATAAAATGACGGTAATGGCTCAACAGACGGGAATAAAACTAATTATCGCGTTGCCTATTCCCACTAACGAAGCGCCAGCTAATACGCTGTTGACTAAGTATAGAGATTGGATGAGGGAATTTGCTCTACAAAATAACTATTCAATAATTGACTTTTATAGTATAACTGTCGATGAAAATACAGGCTTCATAAAACAAGGATATCATGAGGATGGGGTTCATCCTAGCCACATAGCTTATGAAGCTATGTCAAAAATTGTTAAAATAGAGTAACAAATATACTAAACCTGGTTAGACTACTAACTAGGTTTTTATTTTTTTATATAGGGTGATGTAATTGGAGTTAATAATTTTAGTAGGAATTCCCGGGAGTGGAAAGTCTACTCTAACAGAAGAATTAAAGGGTAAAACCGTGAGCTCAGATTCCCTAAGAAAATACCTTTTTGGTCAGGAGGAAATTGTACAACACGATATTTTAGTTTTTCAGTTGTGTAAGTTTATAATCGAATACTATCTTAAGAAAAAGTGGTCTGTCACCTTTGATGCCACTAATACAAAGAAGGCTAGAAGAAGAGAGTATATTGAAATTGCAAAGGAACTTGGTGCGAAAGTTAGGATAATCTGGGTGGACTGTCCTTTGAAAGTTGCTCTGGAAAGAAATTCTAATCGTTACAGAAAGGTCCCAATTGAAGTAATTTACTCACTATATAAAGGTTTTGAGCCACCAAGTCTTGATGAGGGCGTAGATGTTATAGAAAAAAGAGATAAAGATATGAGAGTTACAGAAACTATTATAAAGGATGTTTGATGATGATTGAGCAAAAAAGATATTTTAATTTTGGAACAATAATTAAAATAGAACTAGAAAATAAGATTTTTCAATATCCTTCAGATTACTATAGGATATATCTCTCTACAGCGCCAAAATATATTAAGAAAATTATAGAAAAGTGGGAGAATGGCCGGGATCTTACAGAACGCGATTATTATCAAATGCTAAATAAGATATTTTCTAATACTTACGCTCAAATCAAGAACCAAATCAAGTCCAAACCGAGTGTGGAGGCTGAAACTGAGAAAATAACGGATATCTGGGGATTAGAAATATCTAATGGTAAATTAGCTTTTAAAGAGGAAGTTGCTAAAGAAGCGGAGGTCAAAATTCTGCTGTTTTGTTTAGAACAATTTTTAAGACCTTACGCAGAGACTATCCTAAAAAAATACTTTGCTAATTATAAGCTAAACCTAATAAATTGGAATCAGGACACAGAGTACTTAAAGCCTGAGTCACTTGACCATGTAATTAAAAGTGCGTATTTATTTACTTTATACAACTATCTTTGGATAAATGAAGACGCTAGGTACAACTTCTTTGTAGAGTATTTTTCAACTGAATTTGAGAAAAGAGTCTCTTTCATTAACCGACTGAAGGAGGGTCAAAGACCAGGAGAAGGAATCGAGTATATACCAATATTTGATGATTTTAGAAACTTTGACCCTGAGAAAGGGGCTATTATTGCTCAAATGATTTCTCGGGTGTTAAAACAAGAAGATATATCGGGAAATGAAAGAAAAGTAATAGAAGAAGCGCTATATAATCATGCGAAAACAATTTTAAATTTCTATGATGATCATGCTGCTAAGATTCGTGATTCTATTTTGACACCGGTTGTCTCCGAGATGGTAAGTTTACATAAGTCAAAAGAGTTTTTAGCTGCGGCAGAAACTTGTTTCGAAAAGAAACTTTTTAATTCTGTGATTAATAGGAGTTACTATGCAATGCTAAGAGCAGCACGTGCTGCTCTAGTTAACTTTGGTTATATAAAACCGTGGAGAGGTACTAGCTTGCGCCCCTCTCAATCTCACGATGAGGTAATTCATACCTTTAATCAATACCTTATTTATGAAAAAAAGATCTTTCCAAAAGAGCTTTGTAGTTCAATGAAGGATGCTTTTAAGCATAGGCTAATAGCCGATTACGCAGATCAAGAGGTTGAACCTAAAACTGCTCAGCAAATATTAAATAATGCTAAGAAGTTTATTGCTAAAGTAGAAGAGGTAGTCTCATAAAAGTCTTGTTTATACATAATTGGTGGAAATTTTATCCTTGTAGATTAATATAATACATTAATAAGAGTTTGGGTAATTGGTTGGAGGGTAAAAAGTTGAAGCACAAGATAAAACTTTATTTTCTTTGTATTTTCTGTTTAGCTATGGTGGTCTATGGCCTGGAAGTGAACAAACGAAACAGTGACAATATAGAGGTTAACATGCGTTCCTTCGAAGGTTTAAAGTATAGTCCGAGCAAAATGGACATGACTTGGGAAGTTTCGGCAAAAGAAAGAAATAAACTAGATTATCAAACTTTTTTTTCAGACGCCTATAAATATTCGCAGGTTAGGGGAGTCACCACTTTTCGAGGCAATAACTATCGAAACAGTGCCACCTACGGTAAAGTACAAGTTAATGAGGAAAAACTAGAAATTGTATGGGTTAAACCTATAGGTCGTCTTGATAAATGGACCGGAGTTGGCTGGAACGGACAACCAGCAATCATTGAATGGGACTACGATCTTCTGCAAAAGATGAACATTACAGAGGAAAAAAAGAGTAAAAGAGCATTAAAGGAAGTCATATATTCAACCTTAGATGGAAACGTATATTTTCTAGATCTAGAAGATGGTAAACAAACCAGAAATGCTATCGATATTGGTGCACCCATAAAAGGAAGCGTAAGCATTGATCCAAGGGGTTATCCATTACTTTTTGTTGGTCAGGGAATAGATACTGTTCACGAAAAAGAAGTGGAAATTGGATATAGAATATTTGAGCTGTATGACCAAAAACTTCTATTATTTCTAAATGGAAAGGATAACTTTGCATTCCGAGATTGGGGGGCTTTCGATTCGAATCCCTTAATTGATCAGACTACGGATACCATGTTTATCGGCGGAGAAAATGGCTTATTTTATCAAATAAAGCTAAATACTAATTTTCAACCTGCAGAGAGCAAAGTTACGATAAAGCCTAAAGTAATGAAATACCGCTACAAGGTTCCAGGCAAGAATCATCAAGGCATTGAAAACTCGATTGCCATTTATAAAAACTTCGCCTATTTTGCCGATAACTCCGGTCTTCTCCAAGCATTAAATATAAATTCCCTTGAGCCATTATGGATTCGGGATGTGATAGACGATACCGATAGCACAGTAGTTATAGATGCGAACATTAATCAAATCGCACTCTTCACAGGATGTGAGGTTGACCATCAGGGTGCGGAAGGCAAGGCCTATATTAGAAAAATTGATGCTATGACGGGTGAAACCTTATGGGAAAAGGGTTATAAGGCTTTTTATCATCCTACTGTAAATGGAGGGATATTAGCTACTCCTGCAGTGGGTATAAATGATATAAGTGATTTAGTTATATATAATATAGCTCGGGTTGGTGGCTTATCTAAAGGTTTATTAGTAGCATTGGATAAAGAAACAGGGGTAGAGAGATGGTCAATAGAGCTACGAAACTATAGCTGGAGTTCACCGGTGGATATATATACTCCTGAAGGTAAAGGTTACCTTATAATTGGAGACTCAGCTGGTAATCTTCTAATGATTGATGCAAAAACCGGAAAAGTTTTAGACTGTATCAACCTAGGTGCGAATATTGAGGGCTCACCAACAGTGTTCAATAATATGTTAGTCGTAGGTACTCGGGGTCAAAAAATCTATGGTGTAAAAATTAAATAGTAAATGTAAACCCAGTAAATCAAAATTATGATACCTTTAATATTTGCTAAAAGCTAAGTCTTTTTTAAGGCTTAGCTTTTATTAGTTTAAAAATCTCACCCAATAAGTTTTCGTGACTTTCAACTTTAATATTAGCCTTTTCAAGATTCTCCATGGTTTTTCGGTTAATGTTAGATCCAATTAAATAGAGAGTAAGTGGATTAATTATATCCATAATTTTTCCTATAATTGGGTTGTTGCTACGCATGTGTTCTAAAAGGATGATTTGACCATCGGCTTTACATACTCTTTTTACTTCTGAGAGTCCTTTGACGGGATCTGGAACAGAGCAGAATACACAAGTTGCCACAACTGTATCAAACGTATTGTCTTCAAAGGACATATTTTGGGCATCCATTTCTAATAAACTAACATTTATAGGTAAGTCTAATTTTTCTACCTTTGCTCTGGCTTTGTTTAGCATTCCCAGACTAAAGTCGATTCCGGTAAGGTTAGTACCAGGTGGATAGAAACTCAAATTTTTTCCGGTTCCAACTCCTACTTCAAGAACGTTTCCTTTAACCAGGGACAAAGCCTGGGTTCTCTTTTTATCATCTATCATGCGATCCATATAATCGTAAAACCCAGACGTGCGATTAAATCTCTGTTTTATTGTTTCGCTATTTTCCATATTGAAGAATCTCCCTTTTTCAAGGTATTTACCTTGGTTTTTATAAATATATGTTTGCAAATCTTATATATTATATATTATATATTATAGTACTAATCCATGTAAAATATCTTACTAAATTGTCGGGTTTATGAATTATTTTTCTCAAAAAGTCAAACCTTATATCTAACTACAAATATAAGGGTGGATAAAATGAGTAAAGAAATAAATATTAATAAATCACTTTACGAGTTAACACAACAATTTCCTGAACTTATTCCAATTCTTAAGGACCTAGGCTTCATGGCAATTACCAGTCCTGTAATAAGAAATACCGTGGGCCGTAAAATGACTATTCCTATCGGCTGTGATAAACAAAAGATTCCTTTGGAGAAGGTAATAAATCAACTAGAACAAAAAGGTTTTCAAGTCTTAAATTAAGAGTCGAGGAGGCACTTTGAATGAGTGAACTGATTAATAACCGAAAACAACGCAGAGAACAACTGAAAAAGATTATCCTAGATATTCATGCTAATGAAAATCCTGAGGAATTAAAAGTGAGGTTTAAAGATTTAATTAATGAGGTGGGACCAGGTGAGATTGCTGAATTGGAACAAGAATTAATTGATGAAGGACTTCAGGTAGCTGAAGTTCAAAAGCTCTGTGACGTGCATGCATCCCTGTTCAAGGAATCCCTTTTACAACAGGAACCTATAACTTCGCAACCGGGACATCCAATAGATACCTTTAAAAAAGAGAACAGAGCAATAGAGGATGTTCTAACTGAAGTCAGAAAGTTAACTGAGGAGATTCTGATAGGCAAGAAAACTCGTACTAAGGAAGAACTTTTAAACCTGTGGAAGGAACAGCACAATAAGCTGATTCAAATTGATAAGCACTACAGTAGAAAAGAGAACATACTTTTTCCATATTTGGAAAAAAAGGGTATTAATGGGCCTCCTTCAGTAATGTGGTCTGTTGACGATGAAATTAGAGACCAGCTAAAAGAAATTAGTTCGATGTTACAGAACCCAGAGGGGGACATAAAGCAGTTCATTGAAGACAAAGTTAGACCTGCACTAACTGCAGTCGAAGAGATGATCTTTAAGGAAGAAAATATCTTGTTTGGAATGTGTATGGAGAACTTAACCCCGGAAGAGTGGATAGAGATATATAAACAAAGTGATGATATTGGGTATTCATTAATTACGCCAGAAGGTGGTTGGCAGCCGGCTGACGCGCTTGAAACAAAACCTAAAACCTACACAGAAGAAAAGGGTCTAATCGGCTTTGAAACTGGAAATTTGACACCTAAGGAGATGGAGTTAATATTTAATAATCTACCTATCGATATTACCTTTGTTGATGAGAAAGATGAGGTAAGGTATTTTTCACATGGTCAGGATCGAATTTTTGCCAGAACTAAAGCTATTATTGGAAGAAAGGTACACAACTGCCATCCACCCGACAGCGTCCATGTTGTAAACAAAATTGTTGATGAATTTAAAAGAGGAGAAAGGGATAAAGCTGAATTTTGGCTTGAGATGAATGGTATGTTTGTATACATCACCTATTTCCCATTAAGAGACGAAAGTGGCAAATACTTAGGTACAATTGAAGTAACGCAAAACATTAAAAAGCTAAGAGAATTGCAAGGTGAGAAGAGAATACTAGATGAAGAGAAAACGTGATAAGATAAACACTAGATGAAGAATCGAGAATCACCTAGTTTGTAGACGTCTTTTTTAAGGCGTCTATTTTGTGTTTCAGGAATGTATAGGAAATATTAAAGCTTTATAGTATAATTTATTTAGGAATATTAGAGGGAGTAAGTGATTTCAAATGTTAGAAAATTCGGAAGAAGCTGAAAAGATTGATCAGAGACAAGGAACAATATTTATAGTTATATCAGCTATTGGTTTCGGACTTATAGCTATTTTTGCGAAGTATGCCTACGAGGATAATGTTGGTGTTTTTACATTACTAACTCTCAGGTTTTTGTTGGCTGGATTATTCCTAGGGCTGATATTATGGATTAAAAAAGAGAAGTTAATAGTTGAACGAAGACAATTATTAAAACTAATTGCTTTAGGAATAATGGGTTATGCAGTTATGTCTAGCTTTTTTTTTAATGCAGTTAAGCTTATACCTGCATCGATAGTTGCTATAATTTTTTACACATACCCAGTGATTGTTACACTTTTATCTTTTGCTGTTTATAAGGAGCCTATAACAAAAAACAAAATAGCGGCTCTTCTATTGAGCTTTGTTGGTTTAATGCTAGTTGTTGGTGTGGCCTTTGAGGGACTTAATCTCGTAGGAGTGTTTTATTCGTTGGGGGCTGCCGTGGTTTATTCTTTGTATATTACTTTTAGCGGCAGGATAGTTAAAGATATATCTGCAAATGTCGTTAGTTTCTATATAATTGTTTCAGCAGGTATCGCATTTATGTGGATCGGGTTAGTCACAGATTCCTTGGAATTTAACATTAGTATAAAAGGATGGTTTTCTATAATAGGGCTAGCCTTTTTTTCAACAGGTGTTGCTATAATATCATTTTTTAAAGGCATGCATTTACTAGGTCCATCAAAGGCATCGATAATTAGTACTGTAGAACCTATTGTAACCACTTTAGCGGCCTTTGCACTATTCCAAGAACACATAACATTACCTCAATTCCTAGGAGGTTCTTTAGTTGTTCTTGCAGTAATTCAGATTCACAAAGACAGTTAGCATAAAAGATAAAGCTTCCTTATGGGAGCTTTATCTTTTGTGCGATAGGAAGTACAAGGATAAACTTAGTACCTTGCCCTTCAATACTCTCAACACTAATTTTTCCTCCATGGTTTTGAATAATCCGGTATGAAACCATTAACCCTAAGCCTGTTCCATTATCCTTTGTTGAAACAAAGGGGTTACCAAGCTTATCTATTATCTCAGCGGGAATCCCGAGTCCATTGTCATGTATTGTTATTGAAATATTCCCCTTGGAAGCTTTGGCATAAATGAGGATTCTCCCACCATAATTAGGTGCGGCATCAATAGAATTTCGGAGTATATTGATGAATACTTGTTTTAAATGATTTGCTTCGCCGATAATTACAGGTAAATCTTTTTCAATCTCCATAAGCAATGTAACACCCTTAAGATTTGTTTGGGGCTGCATCAAAGCGTGAACATCTTTTAGTATCTGCTGTATAACGACAGGTCTAAACTGAACGGGAGCCGGTTTGGCTAATAGCAAGGTTTCCTTAACAATACTTTCTATTCGATCCACTTCATTCATAATAATCTCAAGATATTCTGAAGTGAGTTTAAGATCACGAGTGGCGGCCAATTGTGCAAATCCTTTAATCGCCGTAAGGGGATTACGAATCTCATGAGCCATTCCCGCTGCTAATTGTCCAACAATGGACAGCTTCTCCGCTTGCTGTAGCCTTGCTTCTTCATCACGTCTGCGAAAAAGCATCAGGTAGTGGGCTGCCAAAATAACAACGAGTGCCACCAAAACAATTAATAACCCATTTCTGGTTACAAATTTCATGGCGTGAGCCTGAAACTCCGATTGGGGCTGAATAACAACTAATATCCATTCTGCCTGCTGCAAAGGTACATATGAAAAAAACTTTCTCTGATTATCGAACGGTGCAACTGTGTCAACGGTGCCAGAACCTCCCTTTAAGATGGTTCTAAATATAGGATCGTCCAGATTGATTGTTTTATTTATTTCCTCACGCTGTGGATGAACAAGAAATTTACCGCTTTTGGTAACAAGAATTGGATAGCCTTTGATTCCAACTTTTAGCGATAGTTTTTTTCGCAATTTTTCTAGGGGAATAGAGGCACCGATTACGCCTATTTTTTCACCTGACTCATTCCGAATTAACGTCGAGAGGGTTATTATCTCTATACCCGTAGTCCTTCCTTTACGAGGTCCAATTATTACATTGGGAGCGCTTAAAACCGTTTTCATAAAATTATCATCTGTTTTATCAGGCCAGTAATTCGGGTATTTTGCAATAAATTGACCATTAGAATCTGCCGCCCAATATAGCGATACTTGGTTATCAGCCAACATAAGACCTTGAAAAACTTGTTCGATTTCCAAACGGTCATGGTTTTGTACTGGAGGAAGAGTACTAACACCTGCTAGAGTTGCTTTAACATTTTCCAAATAAGAATCTAGGTTTTCAGCTAAAACGATTGCCATTTGTTGATTCTTTCGTATTTCTTCTTCTTTACGATAGGAATAATCCGATACCAGGAAATAACTCATTGCTAGAACAGGAATTAATACAATCGAAAATAATAAAATAAGGCTGAGATTCTTTCTGAGTTTACCTATGAGTTTAACTTGCATTTAGAATACTTCCTCCATTTAGCGAATTAAATTGTTATTCGACCAAAAAACTCATAAAACCTTTTTGAAAATTATTACATCTTTCATAGAATCATTGGAGATCATTGGACATGAAAAGAACAACCAGAAAAACTCTGGTTGTTCTTTAAATTACTGAACTTTTTCAGACTGTTTACTAGCTCTAGAACGCTCGTTTTTATTTAGGAATTTTTTGCGCAGTCGAATACTTTTAGGTGTTACTTCAACATACTCGTCATCGTTAATGAACTCGATAGCTTCCTCTAGTGTAAGAATTCTTGGCTCTTTTAATCTAGTATTGTCATCTGCACCACTTGAACGCATGTTGGTGAGTTGTTTTTTCTTACATACATTCACTTCCAAATCCCGATCTCGGTTATGCTGACCGACAATCATGCCCTCATAAACTTTGATTCCAGGTTGGATAAATAAAATTCCTCTATCTTCCATTTGGGCCATTCCATAAGCATTGGCCTCACCAGCTTCCCAAGCAATCAAGGCACCCTGATATCTAGTTTTAAATTCTCCTTTATAAGGTTCATAACCACTAAAGGTGTGATTTACGATACCACGGCCTCTAGTTTCGGTCATGAATTCGGAGCGAAAACCTATCAGACCACGAGCAGGAATTCTATACTCGATGCGTACTTGTGCTAGTCCGCTGTTACCCATATTGATCATCTCAGCTTTTCGCTTACCTAAATTCTCCATCACTGTACCCATGGAGTCTTCAGGAATATCAATTACCAAGTGTTCGACAGGTTCTAGAAGTTGACCATTTTCTCTTTTATAGATAACTTCTGGTTTGGAAACTTGGAGTTCGTAGCCTTCTCTACGCATGGTTTCGATCAAAATGGAAAGGTGAAGTTCACCTCTACCTGAAACTACCCAGGAATCTGGGCTATCTGTATCTTCTACACGTAGGCTAACATTAGCTTCAAGTTCCTTATACAAACGATCCCTTACTTTGCGAGAAGTGATATGATCACCCTCTTGACCAGCAAAGGGACTGTTATTAACAACAAAAGTCATAGACAGGGTTGGTTCATCTACTGTAATTACAGGAAGTTGTTCCGGATCGTTAATGTCAGCTAAAGTTTCACCAATGTTAACTTCTTCAAGCCCAGCAATGGCAATAATATCTCCTGCTATAGCTTCATTAACTTCAACCTTTTTTAGTCCGCGATAAACGAAAAGTTTTGCTATTTTTCCTTTTGTAATTTGGCCAGTATGACCTATAATAGCAATTTGTTGATTACAGATGGCACTACCACGATTAATTCGTCCAATTGCATATTTACCGAGATAATTATCATGTTCAAGATTGGCAACTCGTAGCTGAAATGCTCCTTCATGTTCAACTTTTGGAGCATGCACATGATTAATTATGGCTTCAAACAAAGGCTCTAGAGTTGTCGAATCATCTTCGATTTCTGCCTTTGCTATACCATCTCGAGCGGAAGCGTAGACAACCGGAAAATCCAATTGTTCATCATTTGCACCCAATTCTAGAAACAGATCAAAAAGCTCATCGATAACCTGATCAGGTCTAGCATCAGCTCGGTCAATTTTATTAATAACTACTACGGGATTTATGTTTAGCTCTAAAGCCTTACGTAAAACAAACTTAGTTTGAGGCATTGGTCCTTCAAATGAGTCTACAACTAGCAACACACCGTCAACCATGCTTAAGGCTCTTTCGACTTCTCCACCGAAATCGGCATGACCAGGGGTATCTAGAATATTAATCTTTATATCTTTATAATAAACCGCAGTGTTTTTAGCAAGAATAGTGATGCCCCGTTCCCTTTCAAGGTCATTAGAATCCATCACCCGTTCGTTAACTACTTCATTCTCGCGAAAAATTCCACTTTGTCTTAACATGCCATCGACAAGAGTAGTCTTACCGTGATCGACATGGGCAATAATAGCCAAGTTTCTGATTTCTAACATTTAAAATTTCCTCCTAACCAAATATGACAACTCTTCAATTATATCAGTTTCAAACCTTGCTGGCAAGAAAGTTTTGAATTCAGTCTTATTTAGTATTATTATTAAGCAGATAGAGCAAAACAATAACAATATACATGCTTTTTTTAATAAAAGGAGGCAGGTAATTTCTAGAATACTGTCGAAGTAAAATATTTACATATAGTTAATAATGATATCTGGTTAAGAAAGGATGGTTAAGATGTCAGAACAAATTAAAGAAATTGCTGCTAGAATCAGCGACTTAAGAGACATTTCCGGTTTATCTATAGAAGCAGTTGCAGCAGAGATTGGAATTAGTCAAGAGCTTTATCAGGAATATGAAAGGGGTACGGTTGATATCCCTGTGAGTTTTCTATACAAGGTGGCTCATAAGTTTAAAGTTGATTTGACAGAGATACTAACAGGAGATAGTCCTAAATTGCATACCTATTGTTTAGTACGTAAGGACAAAGGGGTTAGTATGGAACGGAGAGAACAGTATATATATCAGAGTTTAGCTTATAATTTCGTTCATAAAAAAGCAGATCCGTTTATGGTTACTGTGGAACCGGATTTAGAAGATAAACCTATGCACTTTAATACCCATCCCGGACAAGAATTTAATTATGTGTTAGCAGGAAGTCTTAAGGTAATTATTGATGGACATGAATTGATCCTAAACGAAGGAGATTCCTTATTTTTTGATTCAGGAACTCCTCATGGCATGAAAGCTTTAGAAGGTAAAGCTGCTAAGTTCCTAGCAATTATTTTTTAAGTAGTGGAGGTAGGTTAAATGTTACTAAATAAATTTGTAGAAATGCAAGATTTTGACTCATATGAAGATTTTGTTAAAAACTTTCAAATTAAGATACCCGGAGATTTTAACTTTGCTTATGATGTTGTAGATGCTATTGCGTTAGAAACACCTGACCGGATTGCTTTGGTCTGGTGCGATGATACTGGTGCTGAGGCTACATTTACCTTTGGTCAGTTAAAAGAATATAGTGACAAGACAGCAAATGTGTTTCAGGGGTTAGGTATCAAAAAAGGTGACCCTGTAATGCTAATTTTAAAAAGACGCTATGAGTTCTGGTTTAGTATTTTAGCTTTACATAAACTAGGAGCAATTTGCATTCCGGCAACTCATCTCTTAACAACCAAAGACATTGTGTATAGAATTGAAGCCGCCGATATAAAAATGATTGTTTCCGTAGCAGAAGAAGAGATAATGCAACATATAGATGAGGCCCAAACTAAAACTACTTTCCTCACGCATAAGGTAATTGTGGGTGGCCAAAGAGAAGGATGGGAAGAATTTAATGTCGAATTAGAGCAAGCGTCAGCTAATTTTGAACGACCTGTGGGTAATGAAGCGCCTGTTAATGAAGATATTATGTTATTGTATTTTACTTCTGGTACTACAGGTATGCCTAAAATGGTTCAACATAATTTCACCTATCCTTTAGGTCATATTTTAACAGCTAAGTATTGGCAAAATGTAAAGGAGGGGGGATTGCACCTTACAGTAGCAGATACAGGATGGGCAAAAGCAGTGTGGGGCAAAATTTATGGTCAATGGTTGTGTGGTTGTGCTGTTTTTGTTTATGATTATGATAAATTTGTGCCGAAAGAATTACTAGAGGTAATTGTAAAGCACGGAGTTACAAGTTTCTGTGCTCCTCCGACAATTTATAGATTCTTTATTAAAGAGGATTTAACGAAATATGACTTAGGTAAATTAGATTATTGTGCCATTGCCGGCGAACCTTTAAACCCTGAAGTTTATAATCAGTTTTTAAAGGCTACAGGTCTAAAGCTTATGGAAGGTTATGGTCAGACTGAGCTAACTGTAGTTCTTGCTACGTTCCCATGGTTAGAGCCAAAACCTGGTTCCATGGGTAAACCTGCCCCCGGATACAATATTGATCTTCTTGATGAGAATGGAAATTCGTGTGAGGTTGGAGTAGAAGGGCAGATTGTTGTAAGAACTCAAGAAGGCAAGGCCTTCGGAATGTTTGATGGTTATTACAGAGATCCTGCTTTAACAAAAAAAGTATGGCATGATGGATATTATTACACAGGAGACATGGCTTGGCGTGATGAAGATGGTTACTACTGGTTTGTTGGCCGTGCAGATGACTTAATTAAGAGTTCCGGATATCGGATTGGGCCTTTTGAGGTAGAAAGCGCACTGGTAGAACATCCTGCAGTTCTAGAATGTGCTATTACGGCAGTGCCTGATGATGTTAGAGGACAAGTGGTCAAAGCAACCGTGGTCTTGACTAGGAGTTATACTGCTAGTCAAGACTTAATCAAGGAACTACAGGATCATGTTAAAAAGGTAACCGCCCCTTATAAATATCCAAGAATCGTAGAGTTTGTTACTGAATTGCCTAAAACTATCAGTGGCAAAATAAGAAGAGTGGAAATTAGAGCTACTGATAAAGAGAACAAATAGCAAACCGAACAAAGGGTGCTGTAAAAGATTCGCTTACGTTGGCGTAAGGATTAGCTTAAGAATCAGCTTAAGAATTCCCCTGTTAGCGGTTTAGCAGGGGAATTACTATTTTAACTATCAATTATAGTTTCTCCAAGAGCTAAAGTCTTTAACTGTGTAACATCAATATGACTTTCTTTCCAGGCATTATGAAGTCTATCTAAAGCTTCTTTAGGGGTGTCGTCCGCTAATCTAAAAGAATCATAATGCATTGGTATAAAATATTCGGCTGATACATCAAGGAAGGCTCTAACAGCTTCCTCTGGAGTGGTATGTTGAACATGCATGAACCATTCAGGTTCATAGGCTCCAATGGGAGCAAGCATATACTTTACTTTATACTTCTGGCCTATTTCTTCGAAACCCCTGAAATATCCGCTATCTCCAACAAAATAAATACCTGTAGTATTGCTTCCTTGCTCTTTGATTATCCAGCCACCCCAATGAGTTTTATTAGTATCCCAAAGAGTTCGTTTAGACCAATGTTGCGCAGGTGTAAAAACAAACTCCAGGCTATCGATTTTATAACTACTCCACCAACTTAGTTCTGCTACATTGTCGAACCCTTTTCTTTTTAACATAGACTTAAGGCCCATGGGAACAAGAAGAATAGGTTTATTTTTAAGATTTCTTAAGGTTTTAATGTCTAAGTGGTCATAATGATTGTGAGATATCACAACTGCATCAATGTTAGGAATTTCATTAATTGGGATACCGGGTTCTGTTAGTCTTTTTCCCAACCCCATGCTGTTTGACCATACTGGATCGGTTAGTATGTTTAAACCTTTGCATTGAAGTAGGAAAGTGGCATGTCCAATCCAGGTAATAGTTGTGTCGGTTTTGTTATCTCTTAGGTAATCTATTTTCTTTTCAATGCAATGAGGAACGATAAAGGAATGATCCTTATTCTTTTTCGCCCTTTCCTGCTGCCACAGTAGGAAATCCTTAAAGGTTTTTGAAATATCTACATTATCGAGATTGTTAAAGCGGTTTTGGGAACTCATAGTTTGATCCTTCCAAAAATTATCCTGTATAGTGAATATATTACGTTTCAAGGCGGTTGTCAAATCTACAGTTAAAATCTTAGGTGTTTAAATGTCTTCTACTCCAATAGATTACTAAATAATTTTGACATTGGTTTCATAATAGGAATCAGCATGAGAAATCCTATCAGAGACCAAAGGGCTACCTTCAATATAGCACAACCAATAATTTGGAGATTACTCATGTTAGAGAAATCTATGCTAGAACTTGAGAATAAAATGTTTTGCAAAAAAATCATAAAAGCCTCCCAGTGCTGTAGTTTATAATGATGCTTTCATTATTCGTCATTTTTCTATATATTTCGAGCAATAAAAGATTTAATAGGGGTTGTTATGAAAAAAAATACCTTGAGCCTCTAATATTAGAAAGAGCCTCTAATATTAGAAAAAGTGCACAGACCCGTTGGTCTGTGCACTTTTTATTAGTCCTTTTTAGGAGGTCTTTCTCCATAGTATTGATAATAGTCAACCTTTATGTTTCCGTTATAAAGCTTTCTCTTACGGTCTGCTGGAGTACCATAAAGATTCTCAAACTTTTCCTCGGAAGTAAGGACATAAACTGACCAGGTTGGCTCAATTCTAAAAATCTTCCCCATACTTTGATAAAGGTCAGCTATCTCATTGTGACTACTGATCCGCTCGCCGTAGGGTGGGTTGGTAATAATAACCCCATATTTATCCTCAAGTCGAATTTCGTTTAGGGGTTTAACGGAAAACTCAATAGAATCTTCTAGACCGGCGTCAACAGCATTTTCTCGGGCCATCCTAACGGCGTCTTTATCAATGTCTGAGGCTAAAATTCTAATTGGGATACTTCTGTCTATTGCATTGGTAGCTTCTTTTCTTGCCACTTGCCAAAGCTTCTTACCGATTATAGGCCAGTCCTCAGAAGCGAACTTTCTATTTAATCCTGGAGCGATATTATGACCAATCATAGCCGCTTCAATGGGAATAGTACCTGAACCACAAAAGGGGTCTAATAAAACCCTATCCTTTCTCCAGTAACTTAGTTGAATCATGGCTGCCGCCAAAGTTTCTTTGAGGGGGGCTTCACCCGCTTCAACCCTGTAACCACGTTTATGTAAACCAACTCCACTTGTGTCAATGGTTAATGTTGCGATATCCTTAAGCAGAGCAACCTGAATGGTAAAGTCCGGCCCGGTTTCTTCAAACCAATCTATAGAGTACTTTTGTTTAAGTTTTTCAACCACGGCTTTCTTAACAATTGCTTGGCAATCTGGAACGCTAAATAGTTTTGACTTAATAGATTTACCGTTTACAGTGAATTTGGCATCCTTTGTAATCCACTTACCCCAGGGTAAGGCTTTCGTTTTTTCGAATAACTCATCAAAGCTTAAGGCTCTAAACTCACCCATTTTTAGTAGTACACGGTCAGCGGATCTTAGCCAAAGATTTGCTCTGGGTATAGCTTCTAAATCTGCTTCAAAAGTAACCCTTCCATCAGAAACTTCAATCACATTATATCCCAAATTCTGTACTTCCCTTTTAACAATTGCTTCGAGCCCAAAGGTAGATGTTGCAATTAACTCAATTTTGTTCATTTAGAATCTCTCCAATCAATGATGTATATAGATATTTTACCAATAAGTATATCATAATATTTACTTTTTAACTAAAGAACAGGCAGGCTCAGCTATTTAACCGGTCTCGGCATGGTTACAGGAATAGTTCAATAGTTCCCAGGAATGGAAAGGGTTACTCGAAGTTAAATCGGATTAAAAAAAAAGCTGTTCAACAGCCAGCTTTTTTTATTGCCCCTAAACCCATAAAAAAGGATTTGTTATAGAATATTATAATATTAGATAATGTTAAAAAAGCATAATATAACAGAGTCGATTTGAGGTGAAATAATGAAAGTTGATAAGATTCACATAAGCAGGTTTTTAATTATATTATTTTTTATTGTGACTCTGTTCTTGGCTGGATGTAGTCAATCAATTGAAAAAGACATTCCTCACAATGAAGAACCACAAATTGAAGAAAGCAATTATTCTCCAGAGGAACCATTAGCAAAAGATGAGGTTACAAAAGATAATAAAATCCCAGACAATGCTGAGAAGGTAATAGTTCAACGGGTTGTTGACGGGGATACCTTTCAAACAGCAAAAGGAGTTAAAGTCAGACTAATAGGTGTTGATACCCCAGAGAGTGTTAAACCAAATTCTCCTGTTGAGCCTTATGGTAAAGAGGCTAGCAATTTCACAAGAAATATGATTGAAGAAAAGACCGTATATTTAACTCATGATGTTGAATCAAAGGATCAATACGGTAGAACTTTAGCCTATATTTATCTAGAGGATGGCACCTTATACAATGAGCTTCTGGTAAAAGAGGGTTATGCTCAAGTCATGACTATTGCTCCAAATGTCAAATTCGCCGACGCTTTTTTAGAGGCTCAACAATATGCTAGAGAGAACAATAAAGGATTATGGGGTCTCGCTGTTACTAAAAATGAGTTGACCAAGCAATGGATTGATGATAGCGGAAATGGTCTCTTAAAAGGCAGTAAGAGTAAGATTTATCACCTACCAGGCGGTTACTACTACGATAAAACAACCAACGTGGTAGAATGGTTTAAGAGTGAAGAAGAAGCTATAAATGCGGGATACAGAAAAAGTAGTAAATAAAGAAGTAAGATTTTACTAAATATATTATTACTCCCTCTAACGAATGCTAGAGGGTTATTTGCTGTTATAATCTGGTTCATTTACAAGAATCGTGTTAACTAAGAGGTTAAGACAGTGAATCTATGGTTCTGTGAAGTTGATGGAAGAGAGAAGTAGTTTTGATGATGAAGCTCTTACACAATGTTGTATAACCAAGAAGCACTTGATTCGTAATGAGCCGTTAACAACACAAGTGAGATTGATCTGAAAAAGGCAGATGAGATCGAGAAGGCGTGTGCAACATTTGACGACTATATATAGTTTATTCTAATTGGCTATAAAATAAGAGAAGGACTCCCCTATTTTAAACAATGTGAAATCATTCACAAGGTTGTCAATGTTGTTACAACGGCATTTGCAATTTAAACTATATGTGGTTTCGCTAAAAAACTACGGGAACGGCTTTAGCGGGATTGGCTGTAGTAACCTTTTATGTAACCTAAACACTTCATTAGTTTAGTTTTTGATAAATTTATTTTAATTTAAGTTAGATTTAAACTAAATATCTAACTTAAATTAAGATTTAGTATATTTTCTAAATTATTGTACAAATTCTATTAAGTCCTTTAACCTATAACTTTAGTAAGGAAAATTATTCTAGTTGGTGATGTTGGAAGGTTATTAAGGACATCAGTAATAACATCAGGTATAAACACCTTAGTGAAAAATCAAAGGGGTCTTACAGGCCAAATTTGGAGGTCTATTGAAACTGGTGAATGGGCTAAAAACTGCTTACAATGAACAAATAGGTACAAAGACCTTCACAAGAAATCAGAAGACCCTTGTAGGGCAAATTTGAAAGCCATTCGAGGAGAATTTGAACCAAGAAACGCATATTAGTTTATTTGCTAATGTTGATTACAAAATTACTGATAAAGGTGAAGGATTTAGTTAAAAGAATAAAAGTATGACCAGATTGAAGAACAGAACATTTATTTAAATGTCTAGCCAACCGTTAATTAAAGTTAAAACTAATAAGGTTCCAGAAGGAGATAGGGAACTCCAACTTAAAGCATTTTTTTCTTCCTAGTTTACATAATTATTATTATGGGAAGTTATATTTTAAGAATAAATAAACCAGTTTTTTATAGCCCCTGGTTTATTTTAGTAAACTGCTCTCTGGTTTCTTCCAAAACATCTTTTAACCGTCCATAGTCCCAACTAGTAAGGTATCCTTTATTACCCGCTTCATAATCTTGTATAGCTTCTTCCACAGGAAGGATATTATAATGAACACCATTTTTATTATATTTGTGTACCCATGTTGGAACATAGCTAATATTCGTAATTTTAGTAATATTAGAAACAAAATCTTTCTCAATTTCAAAGTTTAGGATTACGCCAGAGTCAACATACTTTTTATTCAAAGTTTGCATGTTTTGATTTGAAATGAAGTTACCTAAGGAGTAAATCACAAATCCTTCCCTTTTTTCACCATTATCCAAAGCGACTTCAATTTTATCGAAGGGCTGAATTACATGGGGGTGACTACCTAGGATAATATCAACTCCATTTGCGATTAATTCGTTAGCTAAATCAGATTGAACAGAATCTGGTTGACGTTGATATTCATTCCCCCAGTGCATATTGGCGATTACAAGATCAGGAATTAGTTCCTTCGCTTTTTCAAGATCAGCAAATAACTTATCCTTGTTAATGACATTAACTAAATATTCTTTACCCTTAGGAACTGGAATTCCGTTCGTACTATAGGTGTAAGATATAAATGCAATTTTAACTCCGTTTACCTCTTTAACAACTATATTATCTCTGTCTTCCCAGGATTGATAAGTTCCTACAGTCGTGAGACCAATTTCCTTCAAAAAGCTTAGGGTTCTTAAGATACCTTTTTCCCCTTTGTCTAACGAATGATTATTTGCTGTAGACAGAACATCAAAGCCAGCGTCTTTTAAAGCAAGTCCCATTTCATCAGGCGAATTAAATAAGGGATAACTTGAAATACCCCTCTCGCTGCCAGCGAAAACAGTTTCCAAATTTGCTATTGCAAGATCGGCTTTCTGTATAATTGGTGCAATTAACTGAAAATTTTCAGTGAAATCATAGCTTTCTTTGTCTTTGTTATAGGCTGCATTATATTGAGCTGAGTGAACCATAATGTCACCCACAGCAGACAGGGTGATTTTCCGCTTATCCTCCTTAGGTTTATCTTCAGCATCTTTTATATTGTCGCTAGCTGGAGGACTTTGGGGTGCATCTGCAATTGAAGGATTTAATTTAGAGCTAACGAATAAATAGGTTCCTGTTACAAGTGTTACAAAAAATGTAATTAGTATTATTGTTAAGGTTAGTTTTTTGATTTTAATCCTCTCCCCTCTATAGCTAAAATCGTAAATAATTGTCTAAATGCAATAATTTCGTGAAATTACTGCATTTTCCTGCAAGTAATTTATGGAAACAAAAAAGAGTCCTAATCGAAAGGACTCTTTTTTATAAGCAGTCAAATGTAATTCATTCATCACTTAGGTAATTCAATCCTATCGATTCTAATGCTTTTAAAATCATCTTTGTCGATACATTCTGCACAGTTATTACAAATCTTATCAGAGTCTAAATCACAAGTGTTACAGTCACAACAATTATCACAAATTTTATTTTCTTCTAGAATGCAGGTATGTTTTAGCAAATAGGGACCCTCCCTTTAAAGGCCTTTACCCCTATTGTACTAGTTTATTCAGGTTTTATCAAATAGGTTACTCTAAACGGACATATTTAAACTTAAGCGGTAGTTTAAGAATTTAAACAGTAATTCCTACCTTTTTACTAGTGCTCTTGTTCTCTCTGCGACCGCCTCAGGATCAACCATTATTTTAGCTACACCGGAATCCATGGCTGCTTTAGCTACTGCTTTAGCTACTGCTGGTGCAACCCTTGGATCAAATGGGTTTGGAATTACATAATCCGCTCTAACTTCATTTTCTTCAATTAAATTAGCTATTGCATAAGCTGCGGCCACTTTCATTTCTTCATTGATATCTGATGCTCGAACATCTAAAGCTCCTCTAAACAGGCCCGGAAAGGCTAGAACATTATTTACTTGATTAGGAAAGTCGGACCGACCTGTCCCTACAATTTTTGCGCCACCTGCTATGGCTTCATCGGGGAAAATTTCTGGATCGGGATTAGCCATTCCAAATACAACTGGATCTTTAGCCATTGTTTGGACCATTTCTTTAGTTACTAATCCAGGCAGTGAGACACCAATAAAAACATCGGCACCCTTTAAAGCATCCGATAAATTACCGGTTAATTTATCCGGGTTAGTAAGTTGTGCTATCTTCTCATGAGCCCAGTTCAACATGGTTTCTGGAACATTTTGATTTATAATACCGTTTTTGTCGCAAATATATAAATTTTTGACCCCTGCTGATAATAATATTTTTGTGATAGCTATTCCTGCAGATCCTCCACCGTTTACAATAACTTTGATGTCTGAAATGTTTTTCTTTACGATTTTCAAACTATTATAAATTGCAGCTAAGACACAGATTGCAGTTCCATGTTGATCATCATGAAAAATAGGGATATTAGTTTCTTTCTTTAATCTTTCTTCTATTTCAAAACACTTAGGTGCTGCAATATCTTCTAGGTTTACACCACCAAAAGTTGGCTCAAGTAATTTAACCAATTCAACAATTTTGTCTACGTCTTTGGTTCCTACACATATTGGGAAGGCATCAACGCCAGCAAAGGCTTTGAATAAGCATGCTTTTCCTTCCATAACTGGCATCGCAGCCTCTGGTCCAATGTCTCCTAATCCTAAAACAGCTGTGCCATCTGAAACTACAGCAACAAGGTTTCCTTTTGCTGTGTAATCATAAACAGTGTCCACGTTTTCGTGAATCTTTCTACAGGGTTCAGCAACACCTGGGGAATAAGCTAAACTTAAGTCTCTACCATTTTCCATAGGAACCTTAGTAACTACTTCAAGTTTACCTACACTATCTTTGTGTAGCTTTAGAGCGTCGTCGTAAAGTGACATTTAGATGCACCTCCAATTTTTAGTTTTATCTTTTATATATTTCTACTCCCTGTTTGTATAAATCTCGACCAACCACATCATTGACAACGATTACAGGAAGGTCTTCAACTTCTAAGCGATGTATTGCTTCAGGACCTAATTCCGGATAGGCAACAACCTCACATTTTTTAATACATTTACTAATAAGTGCAGCAGCTCCACCCACGGCCGCAAAATAAATGGCTTTATTTTCTTTAATTGAATCTAAAACTTCGGGAGAGCGTGATCCTTTCCCAATCATACCTTTAAGACCCCTGGACAAAAGCTTAGGAGTATACGCATCCATTCTGCCACTAGTTGTTGGCCCTGCAGAACCAATAACCTTACCAGGACGAGCAGGTGAAGGACCTACATAGTAAATTATCTGACCTTCCAAGTCGAACGGTAAGTCTTCATTATTATCCATTAGTTCTACTAGCTTTTTATGTGCCGCATCCCGGCCTGTATAAATTACGCCATTAATTAAAACTTGCTGTCCAATGCTGAGTTTCTCGGTAATTTCCGCCGTTAACGGGGTTGTGATTCTAACTTCAGCCATATTTTCACCTCCTAGGTTTATAATATTGTAGATTTATGTCTAGCTGCATGGCAGTTAATGTTTACCGCTACAGGTAAGCTTGCAATATGTGCCGGATAAGTTTCAATGTGAACATCTAGAGCTGTTGTTATACCTCCAAGCCCCTGTGGCCCTATTCCTAATTTGTTGATTTTATCTAATAATTCGTTTTCTAGATCTGCCATGTCTTGTTGAGAATTACGACTTCCTATTGGTCTTAAAAGAGATTGCTTTGCTAGAAGAGCAGCCTTTTCGAATGTGCCACCTATTCCTACACCTACTACTATAGGTGGACAAGGATTTGGGCCTGCTTTTTCAACTGTTTCCAAAACAAAATTCTTAACTCCTTCTACTCCCTCTGCAGGCTTAAGCATTCTTATTCCGCTCATGTTTTCACTACCACCACCCTTAGGGGCGATTGTGATTTTAAGTTTATCACCTGCAACTATTTTTGTATGTATCACTGCGGGAGTATTGTCACCAGTATTAACGCGATTTAAAGGATGGCCAACTATAGACTTCCTTAAATAACCTTCTAAATAACCTTTACGAACACCTTCATTAATAGCATCATCCAATAGGCCTTCAACGATATGTAGATCCTGCCCAACCTCTATGAAAAACACCGCATAGCCGGTATCCTGACACATAGGAACTTCTTCTGTTCTTGCAATTTCCGCATTTGTTAGAAGTTGTTCTAAAATATCTTTCCCTGTAGATGAGGTTTCTTTTTCTTTGTAACTCTTGAAAGCATTTACTACGTCTTGCCCTAGAAAATAATTAGCTTCTTTGCAAAGGGTAGTTACCGCCTCCGTAATTGTTTTTGCGCTTAATTTTCTCACCTTTTATATTCCTCCCTTCGTTTTTTTCTTCACTTATTATGAGTAGCAAAAACAGTGCCAACCTGGGAAAAAATCCAAATTTAGTTTATGAGATGCTGATGATTCTAGCGAATCCCTAATTTAACAGAGTTTTTAGATATATTTAAAAATAATAAAATAAAAGATCTAGCAACTTTTTGCTAGATCTTAATTGTTTCCTTAATAAGTAATTTTTAATTATTAGAATAGAAAGGTGTAGAATTGAGCAAATCTTACGAAAGACCCCATGAAGCTTGGTTTTTCTAATTTTTACAACAGTTATAATAATTAGAAATAATCAATTGGTAATTTGATACCTTTTTAATTTATTATACAGTGTTGCTAAAGAGATGTTTAAAGCTTTAGCAGCTCTTTTTTTCCCCTCAACCGTATCACCAAATTTTGCAAGGGCCTGCTTAAGTAAAATTTGTTCCATTTCATTAAACGGCATGATATCAGGAACGGGTTCGAAATCTTGATCATCACTTTCTACAAACTGAGCTAGGTGTTTTTGAGTAATCACTTCTTCGTCAATAGTAACCATTACTCGCTCAATTACGTTTTCAAGTTCCCTGATATTCCCGGGCCAGTCATAATAAAAAAGTACTTTTTCGCCACTTTTGCTTATTCCTCTAACTTTCTTACCTAATTGGCGGTTGAATTTAACAATTAGATTGTTAACTAGTAAAGGAATATCCTCTTTTCTCTTTCTTAAAGGTGGAATGGCAATTTCAACAACATTAAGCCTGTAGTAAAAATCCTCTCTAAATTCTCCTTTTCTAATTAGGTCCTTTAAGTCTCGATTAGTTGCTGCAACAACTCGCACATCAACCTTAATGGTTTCGTTGCCTCCAACCTTTTCGAATTCCATTTCCTGTAAAACCCTTAATAGTTTAGCTTGTAAGTAGAGATTCATATCACCGATTTCATCCAAGAAAATTGTGCCACCATGAGCTAGTTCGAATTTACCCATTTTGGTCTTAATTGCACCTGTGAAGGCACCTTTCTCATAACCGAAAAATTCACTTTCCAATAACGATTCAGGAATTGCGGCACAGTTTACTTTTATGAAGGGTTTATCTTTTCTGTTTGATGCATTATGGATGGCGTGAGCAAATATTTCTTTTCCTGTACCGCTTTCCCCTAAAATCAATACGGTAGAGGCACTTTGAGCTGCTTTTTTAGCAATATGAATTACACTTCGTAAGGACTCGTTATTACCGATTAAAGTGTCAAAACTATATTTGCCACCAGTTACTTGGCCTAACCTGTCATATAGATTTTGAATAATAGAAGTTGTTTTCTTAAGTTCCTCTGAAAGATTTATCACATCAGTAAGATGTTGGAAAACAACAACAGCACCAATCATTTCACCTTCAACGATAATTGGTGATGAGTTAGAGACCACCTCTACATTAGTCCCACCTACTCGTGCGCTATGACCTAAAATTGTCCTTTTGGTTCTTAAAGATTCCGCTAATGCTCCATCCGGTGAAGCTGTAAAAATGTTTTTTCCAATTCTTTCTGTTTCTGATAGTCCGGTTACTCTACTAAAAGCAGGATTTACATATTTTATAATTCCATTATTATCAGCAACCTCAATGGCTTCTTGAACAGAGTTTAAAATAGCTGAGAGCTCACCTTTAATCTGTTTAATCTCAAGGAGTTCTTCTTTATCTTGTAATATCTTCATCATTAATTTTGCTGCTTGTGCGTCCATAAAAGCAGTGTTTTTATGCTTTAATTCCCGAACCGCTTTTTGAACTTCAAGACTTCCGGTTGCCTCAATAATAACATCAATATTTGATAAACTTACTAGTTCTTTAAAATCTTGCGTTACAAAAAGACCATCATTTTGGGCAATAAGATAACCTGGTGCATTTGGATTGATGTCAGCAATACCCACAACTGTAACGTGGGTCATTCCCACAAGAAGATGATAAATTGAATTGCCGCCCTTGCCCCCACCAATAATAGCGACTCGTACATGTTTCATTAGTCCTTACCCCCAATTCGATAGCCGTATTTTAAATATTCTCAATATTATTGCTATTCGACAAATTTAATAAATAACCTTCTAAGTTTTTGATGAAAAAAACAAATACCAGCCAAATTTACATGGCTGGTATTACTAGTTTTTGTCCTGGATAAATACTTGTTTGATTTAGTTTGTTTAATTTCTTTATCTCATAGATTAGGCGTCTAATGTCTTGGTTTTCGTTATATTGGTCTGCTATTGTCCATAGAGTATCTCCTTTTTCTACTATAACCTCAAAATATAAATCGGTGTCTTTATCAACGGCATAAGAGTTATAAATACTAGAAAAATTAAGGAAAATTCCTATCGTTAGGATAAGTCCTATGATTAAAATCATTTTATTAATTACCTTTTTGAGTTTACTCTGTCTAATATTTCCCATAACATCACCCTCTGTACATTTGTTTGATCATATATTAACACGAACATATGTTTGTGTCAAGAGTTTTTCGAACAAATGTTTGCAATTGGAAACTCTTTCGTGTATAATTTAGGAAGAATATTCCTAACAATTTTGGGGGTTATCTTATGAGTTACGACGACTTAAGTAATAGACAAATTGCTATTTTAGAATTTATAAAAAAAGAAATTAGAACTAAAGGATATCCTCCTTCAGTTCGGGAAATTGGACAGGCTGTGGGGCTAAGCTCTAGTTCTACTGTTCATGGACATCTTGCCATTTTAGAGCGTCAGTCTTATATTAGGCGAGATCCTTCTAAACCTAGAGCTATTGAAATAACAGATGATCAAGTTACAACTATAAAGAAAGAAATGATTAATGTTCCAATTGTTGGCAAGGTTACTGCAGGAGAGCCAATTTTAGCAATTGAAAACATTGAAGATACCTTTCCTCTTCCACTAGACTTTATCCGTAATGAAAACGTATTTATTTTGACAGTCAGAGGAGATAGTATGATCGAAGCCGGGATTTTTAACGGAGATTACGTTATTGTTAGGAAACAAAGTTACGCCTATAACGGGGATATAATAGTAGCTTTGTTGGAAGACGAAGCTACCGTAAAGACATTCTACAAAGAGAAAGATTATATTCGGCTACAACCCGAAAATTCTAGCCTGAACCCTATTATTGTCAGGGAAATTGTTATTTTAGGTAAAGTAATCGGATTGTTTAGACAAATGCAATAGTATAGCAAAAAAGAACCTGCACTCTCAAGAGTACAGGTTCTTTTTTGCTATGCGTTAAGTGCTAATATTTCGTTAAGTATTTATCGACTTCCCAGTCATGAACTCTCATTCGATAGTTTTCCCATTCTTCCTTTTTTGCAGCTACGTATTTAGAGAAAACATGCTCGCCGAGTGCATTCTTAATAGTTTCACTTTTTTCTAATTCAGTTATAGATTCACCTAATGAGCCAGGTAGATCACCAATCTGGTTACCTTGTCTTTCTTTTAGATTCATATCATAGATGTTTTCTTCAACTGGTGCAGGTGGGGCAATTTTGTTTTTAATACCATCAAGGCCTGCTTTTAATAATACAGCAAAGGTTAGATACGGATTACAGCTTGGGTCAGGATTTCTTACTTCAACCCTAGTTCCAATTCCTCTTCTAGCCGGAATACGGATTAATGGACTACGATTTCTTAATGCCCACGCTATGTAGACTGGTGCTTCATATCCAGGAACTAACCTTTTATAAGAATTAACAATAGGATTTGTAATAGCAGCCATTCCACGAGCGTGTTTCATTATTCCACCTATGAATTGGATTGCAGTTTCACTTAACTGGTACTCTGAGTTCGGATCAAAAAATGCATTTTTATTATCTTTGAAAAGTGATAAGTTGCAATGCATTCCAGAGCCTGCGATTCCAAAAACAGGCTTTGGCATGAATGTAGCATGAAGACCGTGTTGTTGAGCTACGGTTTTAACCACAGTTTTAAAAGTCACAATATTATCAGCAGCTCTTAAAGCATCGGCATATTTAAAGCCAATTTCGTGTTGGCCCTCCGCTACCTCATGATGAGAGGCTTCAATTTCAAAACCTAGTTTTTCTAAAATCAAGACCATATCTCTTCTGGCATTTTCGCCAAAGTCAACAGGAGCTAAATCAAAATAACCACCCTCGTCATTAGAAATAGTTGTTGGTCTTCCTTTCTCATCTCTTTGGAATAGGAAGAACTCTGCTTCCGGTCCTACATTCATTGAATAGCCAAGTTCAGTGGCTTCGGCAATTACTCGCTTTAGCACATTTCTAGGGCAGCCTGCAAAAGGTGTTTGGTCCGGGTTGTAAACATCACAAATAATTCTTGCAACAGCACCCTCTTTTGGTCCCCAAGGAAGTACAACAAAGGTATCAAAATCTGGCTTTAGGAACATATCAGATTCTTCAATTCTTACGAATCCCTCAATTGAAGATCCATCAAACATAATTTCGCCATCTAGAGCTTTCTCAAGCTGTTCTACAGTAATTGCTACATTCTTAACTATTCCCAAGATGTCGGCAAATTGAAGACGAATAAACTTTACATCCTTTTCTTCTGCCATTCTTAATACATCTTGCTTGGTTAATTGATTCATTTCTTTTTCTCCTCTCTATGTTTCTTTACAGTATCTCTCTTAACATAAGTATAGGTTAACATAGGAAATTTTATTTATCAACATTATTTTCCATATGTCAACCTAAAATTACAACCCTATTATTTTTTTAGCACTACTAATTATTCCAAGCTTAGTATATTCGAAGGCCAACCCACCCTGAAGATATGCAATGTATGGCTCTCTAAGAGGTCCGTCAGCACTTAATTCGATAGAAGAACCTTGAATAAAGGTTCCGCCAGCCATAATGACTTGGTCTCCATACCCAGGCATTTCAGACGGTTCTGGAATAACATGTCCATCTATTGGGGAAGCACATTGCAATCCTTGACAGAAGTTAATCAACATTGAAGGATTCTTTAACTTAATTGCTTGAATTATATCAGTTCTTTTTTCACTATACTTTGGTGAGACTTCGAATCCTAGTTTTTCAAAAAGTCTAGCAGCAAAAATCGCACCCTTTAGTGCTTCTACAACTACATGAGGTGCTAAGAACAGGCCTTGATAAAAGAGGCGATTAACATCTAAGCTTGCTCCAACAGCAAAAGCAATACCAGGAGAAGTTAACCTGTTCGCAGCACCACGAACTAGCTCCTTTCGACCTACTACATAACCGCCCAATGGTGCAATACCACCACCTGGATTTTTAATTAAAGATCCCGCAACTAAATCTGCACCAACTTGAGTTGGCTCAAGTTCCTCAACAAATTCACCATAACAATTATCAACAAAAACTATTATTTCTGGGTCTATAGATTTAATATAACGAATTACTTTTTCTAACTTAGAAATGGAAATCGATGCTCGCCAGCTATAACCCCTTGAGCGTTGGATTGCAATAATTCTTGTATTTTTTGAAATAGCCTTTTTAATATTTATGTAATCAAAGTCATCATCTTTTAAATCAGTTTCTTTATATGTGATTTTAAAATCTCTCAAAGACCCTGGTTGATTACCCCTTAGTCCAATTACTTCCTCTAGGGTATCATAAGGTCTACCTGAGATTGATAAGAGTTCATCTCCGGGTCTTAGGTTTCCATAGAGAGCCAAAGCAATAGCATGTGTGCCAGAAACTATTTGACTTCTGACTAGACCTGATTCCGCACCGAATACATCAGCATAGACTTTTTCCAAGGTATCCCTGCCTATATCACTATATCCATAACCGGTAGTCCCTTTTAAATGGTAATCACTTACTTTTTGATTATGAAAAGCCCTAAGGACTTTCTGGTGGTTAACAAGTGATATCTTTTCCAATTCTTTTAATACCGGTTCTATCTCAATTGCTACATTCTCTAGTATCTTATTAAAACCTCCAGAAGTCATGGACACTATATTTCCTCCTCGATGACATGCTCTATTAGTCGGTTGTAATCCTCTAAATATACTTTTGCTGTTACTATGGTTCCCTCAGCACTGTATTGTTGAGAAGTTACTTGTCCAACAGAATGAAGGTAATTTAATAACTTTCCTTCGTCATATTTGAATATAAAACTGCCTGATACTCTCTTTGTAGGTAAGAAATCAACGATTGTTTTAAGCAATAAATCCAACCCCTCGCCAGTTGTTGCTGAAACTGGCACTTCAATACCGTTAGCCAAAGGTAAATTAATGGTGTGGTCACATAAATCAACCTTGTTGATAGCCGTTATGATAGGTTTGTCTTGAGCACCCAATTCTCTGAGTACCTGTAATACAACCGAGATTTGTTTATCCCGATATTCAGAAGACCCGTCAACTACATGAAGGATAATATCAGCCTCTAAAGCTTCCTCTATTGTTGCTCTGAAAGCTTTAATAAGATGATGTGGCAGTTTGTTAATGAACCCAACAGTATCAACAAAAACCAAACTACTACCATCGTTTAAAATTATCCTTCTAAAAGTGGTATCTAAGGTTGCAAAAAGCATATCAGCGGAAAATACTGTTTTGTCTTCAGTATCTGGATTTTTGCTATTAAGCGATAACGAGATAAGCTTGTTGGTTAGAGAAGATTTTCCGGCATTTGTGTAGCCTACTAGGGCTATTATAGGAACTTGATTTTCTCTCCTTTTTTTCCTAAGAAGCTGTCGTTGCTCAGAGATTTTTTTAAGATCTTTTTCTAAATCATTTATCCTCTTTCGGATATTTCTTCTATCTACTTCAAGCTTAGTTTCCCCAGGACCTCTGGTGCCGATTCCACCAGCTAATCTAGACATAGATGCTCCACGGCCAACTAATCTAGGTAAAAGATAGTTTAATTGCGCTAATTCGACCTGGATTTTTCCTTCTCTGCTTTTCGCCCTCTGAGCAAAAATATCCAAAATAAGTACTGTTCTATCGATTACTTTAACCCCTAGCAGTTCTTCTAGATTACGTTGTTGACTTGGGGTTATTTCATCATCACAAATTACAACATTTGCATTAAGACTCTGTATAATGAGCGAGAGTTCTAAAATCTTCCCTTTACCTAAATATGTTGATTGGTCTGGTTTGTCTCGTTTCTGAAAAGCTCGGTGTAGTACTTCTAAACCCGCAGTTTCAGCTAAAGCTTCTAATTCTTTTAACGATGCGTTTACTTCTAACTCTGTGTTCTTATCATTATTGTAGGCGATTAGAATAGCTCTTTCTTCTTCATCCCCTATCCCGTGGCCCATGGTACTACGACTAAGTTCACTCTCAACCTCACCAATTAGAGCGCTAAAGTCAATCGCTTCAAACTGACCCAGCTCAATAGGGCCATAACTTTGACCAATAATAGAATTATTAGCGGAAAGTTGCGGAATCGCAAAGTAAACATCTGTCGGATCATTATTATTGATACCTATGGCAATTATGGCATCTAGTCTTAATGAAATTAATGCGGATAAATCAATCGCACTCAGTCTGCCAGAACCATTAGGGTGTGTATGCACGCATCTTAAACCTGACAAACTAGTTTCGGAACGTCTATTTGTGTGGGAAAACAAGCTAACGGTATTGTGATCTCCTACTGAGATACTTATAACTTTACCACGACGGTCTATGAAAACAGCAATTTCTTTATTCAATTTTGCAGATATACTTGTAATCTGTTTAACTAATTCCAGCGTTGCCAGCTGATACTTGGGGATTGTGATTTCGTATATGCTCTCTAATTCTTGCAACCAAACAGCTTTAATGCCATCTATTTTTCCTAATATCTTGTTCAATTATAATCCACCTCACTGGAATCATTATAACATAATTTTAAAAATTACTACTAGGTTTCCTATGAGGAACTGCCTTTAGTTTTTTTACAGTTCTTGAGCCACAAACTTGACAGTGTCCTTTTTTTAATCCTTCAATCCGAAGATTTAGTGGTGCATATAGTTCAGCTTCAATTTTACCAAGCTTTTTACCTTTAATTTTGCCTAAAATGTAACCGCTTAAAAAGCTAACCAAGCAAAAAATAAAAAAAGCTACATAAGCTAACATATTTGCTCATACCCCCCTTTAGCCAAATTCAAAACTCTACTAATAAAAGGATAAACGAACAAAGAAATTACGGAATAGTATACAGAGAGGTATAAGGCAAAACATAAAAGGATAACCAAAGCTATCCCCGTTTCTATTTTGCCAAACTTAGCTACTAAATTATTACTACCACGATTTTTATCCATTTTCAAATCAATGAAATCATCTATTACTTGAATAATTAGCATTATTATGACAGCTAACAAAGAAAGTCTAAAGCCTAGGAACCCGATACTTATAATCGAAACTAATAAACATTCTTGATAACCCTTTAAACCAAAGGACAACGGTCTATTTAAATCGCTGAACATTCCTACAATATAGGCTGCTAAAAAGAATGCTAGAGTAATTTGATAATTCAGTAATAAAGCTATTGAATAAATTAATAAACAATAAGGAAGAACCGCTTCTTTTAGCTTAACTGATAAGGACATTTCACAATTATCCTTGTCAATCAGTTGATCTAAGTAGTCGTCTGTAAGTTTGATAACAAGACCAACTAAAAGAACAGCTAGAGAATCTTTAAGGACATTAAATATTTCTGACAACAAAGGCTTTCACCTCTTTAAAACCTAATTTTGTTTTACTTGAAATAGGAATTATATTAGATACATCTAGCTCTTCTTTAATTCTTGCCAATCCATTCTCTGAACCCGGCATATCCATTTTATTTGCTAAAATTAAATAACCTCCTCTAAGCTTAGCAAAATTACAAATCTGTTTATCTATTTCACTTAGATTGTTTTGAGCAATCACGCTAGAAACATCAAAAATATGTAAAATTAGCTTTGATTCCTTAATTTCAGATAAGGTTTGAGCTATTCCACTTCGGATTTCTTTATCTACGTGAATTCCTTCTATAACACCACTTGAATCTACTAGAACTACTTCTTTTTTACCTTTTCGAGCGGGTAAATTAATTACAACTTTTTGCAAACATCTGGTTTTATGAGGCTGAGAACTAATTAGAATACGCCTGGCTTGAGCAATAGGCATCTTTTTTTCTCGTCTATAACCATCTGGATGTAATAAAGTGAGATTTATATCCTTAAGACCTATAAATTCAGCAAAATTTATCAAAAACAATGTTTTACCAGCATTAACTTTGCCTAAGATCAAGCATTGGTTTTCCATCCTTTTCATCTTCCTCCTGAAAATCTTCTTGTGTGATAACTATTAAATCTTTTCGAGAAAAATTACTTGTTTTCATTAAACGCACTGCTTGTTTCCTAATAGCCCTCTCTATCAAATTTCTGACTAGACGGGCATTTCCTGAATGTTCGTATCCAGGACCTCTTTGCATTAATAAGAGATGTTTTAGTTCTTCTCTAGCTTCTTTAGTCAGTTGATATTCTCGTTTGATTAACATTAAATCAGCAATTTTCAATAGTTCATTAATAGAATAATCGGGAAAATCGATATGGATTGGAAAACGCGACTGAAGTCCTGGATTTGTTTTTAAGAACTGTGTCATCTCCCTTTGGTATCCTGCTAAAATTAATATTAAATTCGCATTATTATCCTCCATAGTTTTAACCATTGTGTCTATAGCTTCTTTACCAAAGTCCTTTTCACCACCTCGCGCTAATGCATAGGCTTCGTCAATAAATAAAATTCCTCCCATTGATTTTTTTAGCTGTTCGCGAGTTTTCTGTGCTGTGTGACCTATATATTCACCAACTAAATCGGCTCTCTCTATTTCTGTGAGATGGCCTTTTGTTAGAACTCCCATCTCTTTAAATAACTTACCAATTATTCTAGCAACAGTTGTCTTGCCTGTACCAGGATTACCTCTAAATATCATGTGCAGAACCATGGGCTCCGTTACTAATTTCTCCGATTCACGTCTTTTTTGGATCTCAACGAAAGCGTGAACCTCTCGGATTAACTTTTTGACCCTGCTTAATCCGATTAAAGCTTCCAATTCTCTAAAAATATCCTGAATCTGTTGTTCATTCTGTTGTTGTTCCTTGAAATTCCGAGTAGTAATTTCTTGTTCCTTAAACATCATCAAAGCTTGCACGGGAGAAATTTCTCCTAGAGTTACTAGTTCAGCTATCTTTCTATCATTTTGTTGTTCTTTAGCTTCTTTGTCCAAAAAGAGACCCTCCCTTAAATGAAAATACTAGTCCTTTATAACTATACGCAGAGAGAGCTAAAATGTGACGAAAAAAAAGTGCCTTTTTAAAAGACACTTTTCTATAGCTAAAGATTCAATTGATGATATTTTGTAAAAAACATTTTATAAGTTAATAATCCAATCAGAGAGCAGGAAATTGCTACAGAGGCAGATAACATAAAGACTACCATTATCTGAAGGCGAACTGCTTCTGCAGGGCTCCCTCCAGCCAATATCGCACCCGTCATCATGCCAGGCAATTGTACTAACCCAATTGTTTTCATACCATCGATGGTAGGGATTAAACCAGCTTTTATTGACGACTTTATCGCTTCCTGACTTGCTTGTCGTGAAGTTGCTCCAAGTGCTAGTGCAGCCTTTATCAATCCTTTTTGAGATTTCATTTCTCTAGTCAGATTGTTTAAAGCGATAGATCCTGCTACCATAGCATTTCCAACAATCATGCCACTAATGGGAATTATAAATCTTGGTGTAAATTTTATTATGCCGAAACCTACTAATACCGATAGGGTTACAACGGTAGCTAAAGAGATCGAAAAGATAACAATAGCAAAAACCTTTGAAATACCTTTCCCTTTTTTTGCGGCATTGTTCGAAGCAATTAGAATCATTAAACTAACTGTCACAACTATATATGCTGGATGGTCGGATTTAAAAATATATGTTAAAACAGAACCAACCACCATTAATTGAATAAAGGCTCTAACAGAGCCAATCAACAAATCCTTTTCAAGATTTAAATCTTGCTTTTTTGATATTGCTATTGCTACTATAACTAATGAAAAAGTCATAATTAATTGAAATATACTCAAGTTTTATAATTCCTCCTTTAATCGCCCATTGATAAAGCTCGCTGTTGTTTGATTTCTAGGACATGAGAAAATTTTAGTGGTTTCGTTAAACTCGAGCACCTGACCATTGTACAATAGCACTGTATAGTCGCTCATCCGCTGGGCTTGCTCCATATTGTGTGTAACCCAAACAATAGTTAATCCGAGGCTTGTTTTAATTTCAGCTATCGACTTCTCAATTAACTCGGTTGAAGATGGATCTAAAGCCGAGGTAGGCTCATCTAGGAGTAAAACCCTAGGCTTATTGGCCAAAGTCCTAGCCAAAGCAATTCTTTGCTTCTGACCACCGGATAAGTTTTCAATTGAAGTATCTAAATAAGATCTGTTAATGCCGACCAAGGATAAATAATACTCTCCCTCATAATCCGAGAATTTCAACCCAGACAAAGTTGGCCCAAAAGCCAAGTTCTCTTTAACTGTGCCAGGAAAAAGATAGGGATTTTGAAAAACCATCCCGACCTCTTTTCTCAATCTTATAACATCTAAATCCAATAGATTCTGATTCTTATAGAAAACCTGTCCTGAGCTGGGGTCGAGCATCCTATTAAACATTTGTAACAAGGTACTTTTTCCTGAACCTGATGGCCCGATTAAGGCGTATGTGCTATTAGATTTAATCGAAAGACTAATAGCGCTCAAAATCTTCTTATTTTCAGTGGCATAATTTAAATTAACGGTTTCTAATTCTGTCATTGAGATCTCCTTTGAAATAGGCTACGAGGTTTTAATCTTTCCTAATAGAAAAAAACCCCAACTAATGTTGAGGTTACTTGGTCTCAGAAAAAGTGGTATTTATAGAACGAAGAGGTGCAATGGTTGATATAGCATGTTTATAAACCATTTGTTGTTTTCCTTCGAGTTCTATGATAACTGTAAAGTTATCAAAGCCTTTTACTTGTCCCTTAAGTTGAAACCCGTTCACTAAAAATATAGTTACCGGAATATTTTCCTTTCTGACTTGATTTAAAAAAGAATCTTGTAAATTAATTTGGTTTTTAGTCATGAATTTGTACCTCCATCGATTAAGTTTCTTTAAACATTATTCTACACCTTTGAAAATAGTCCTGCAAACTTTATTGTTAATTTGTTCAGCTAAGTCAACGATAGTTTGTTTGTTTTCTACATGCAACCATTCTATGCGCTTATCCCTACGGAACCAGGTTAATTGACGCTTTGCAAAACGTCTGGTGTTTTGTTTAATTGCTTCAATCGCCTCTTCTAAGGTATACTTGCCTTCCAAATATCCTATTACTTCTTTATAACCGATTGCTTGCATTGAAGTCATCCGTGAGTTAAACCCTTTTGCCAATAGGTTTTTGACTTCATTAAGTAACCCGTCATTAATCATCTTGTCTACTCGTTTATTTATGCCATCGTATAGTTTTTCCCTCTCCATAGTCAAACCATACATCAACATGCTATATTTTGACTCCGAATATTCATCTCGGTTCTGTGTTTCAGAAATCGGTAATCCGGTATGGTGATAGACTTCGAGGGCTCTTATTACTCTTCTTGTATCGTTTGGATGAATTCTATCAGCACCGGCGCTATCAACCTCTGCTAATCTATCATGGAGGAATTCCTTTCCCTTTTCTGCTGCTTCCAGCTGTAATCGTTCTCTTAAATCCCAATCAGTTGAGGATTCGCTAAAATTATAGTGGTCTATGATTGACCTTACATATAATCCAGTACCCCCCACTAAAATTGGCAGTTTGTTTCTAGCATTAATATCAGATATCAATTTCGTTACCTTTTCTTGAAAAATTGATACACTGAAATCTTGATCTGGACTTAAGCTATCAATCAAATGATGCGGGATACCTTCCTGTTCCTCTTTAGAAGCTTTTGCAGTTCCAATATCCATACAACGGTAAACCTGCATAGAGTCACCTGATATTATTTCAGCAGGTATTTTTTTAGCCACTTCTATAGCTAAGGACGTTTTCCCAGTAGCAGTTGGGCCCACTATTACCAACAAAGATTCTTTCATTCTACCTCCACCTCAATGACCCCATAGGCAATTGGACTATATTTACCACCATATACTCGGGTACATTTCAACCTCTCAAATTCACTGCTATTTCTCCTTTCCTTTATAACGACGCATTTCTTAGCAACTCTGGTTGCCTCTTTAACTGCATTGAGATTAACCGAAGCATTATTCGCCAAAGATCGTATAGCGCTAATAGCGTCTGATTTCTTTATGGGCCATCTAAACATAGGGTCGAAATAAACTATATCAAACTGTTTTGAGGGCTGTTCCTTTAGAAATATTTCATAGTTTTGATTAACAACCATAATCCTACGCATGGCAGAAATCATTTCTTTATAATCATCTAGGTAAGAGTTTAAGCCTTGTTTTACTAATAAGCTAATGAGAGAGCTGCTTTCGATCCCTACAACTTTGCCGTCTTTACCGACCCAGTAGCTGCTAACTATTGCATCTGAGCCTAAACCTAAGGTGCAGTCTAATACATTATCACCTTTTTTTAACCCCATAGCCTCAATCATGGTATCTTTTTTTCCCTCTTGTAATGCCTTAACTCGAAGCTTTGCTAGATTTGGATGGAAAAAATACGCATTGCCTTGTGGTACTACTGATTCTTTGTGTTTTTCTACCAAAATAAAAATATCAGTTTGGATTTCTTGAACTAATGCTGCTAGCGATTTGTTTCCACGCTCAAAATAAGGTATTTCTAATTTAGAGGAAATTTCTAGTGCTCTCTTTAACATTTGGGGATTAGGCTTATATGAAGTAGTCACAAATAATTTCATCTAAAGGATCCTTTTGAATTTTTTGTCCAATTCATAACCAGAGATTTGAACAATTGTAGGTCTACCGTGAGGACAAGTATAAGGATTACCCTGTTGATTTAGTAGTCTAATTAACTTATTAATTTCTTCTGGCTCTAACTTTTCACCGGCTTTAATAGCACCTTTACAGGCGATTTGAATTATCATTTTTTCTTTCACCTTTACAGTGTCTAAGGTAGCACTTCTTTTAAGCTCATCTAGAAGATCAAGTAATAAATCCTGTTCATTAAACTGTTGAAGGTCATGAGGGACCCCTCTAATAATAAAAGTATCCCCTCCGAAGTGTTCAATTATAAATCCTAGATCGCTAAATAGAATAATGTTTTCTATTAATAACTGACTATAGCCAGCCTTAAGTTCAAGTGTATTCGGGATTAGCATCTGTTGAGCGGGAATTTTTTCTTGGTCCTGAGCCATTAATTTCTCATATAGTATTCTTTCATGCGCAGCATGTTGATCAATAAGACACAGACCATCCTCTCCTTGGCAGACAATATAAGATGCATTTATCTGACCTAAAGGAATTAAATCTGGCAACTTTTGCTCTTGAGTAATAGCTAAATCATTTAATTCTTTCCCAAATTCTTCTAATTCTAGACCAATGTTGGTCGCTTCTCTGCTTATTTGCACGTTTGTTATAATTTCTTTTAGATTACTATCAGATTGAGTTTGCGTAGTATTATCGTTATTGTTAGTAACTCTTTCGAAGTAGCAAGGATTTTGGTTTTCCTTAAATTGTAATTTAGTCTGTTCCGTTTTCTCTTTAGGATCATAGGCCTTTTTGGGAGCCATCCATATTTCCTTTTGACCTAAAGTTGCCTGAACCTCATTTCTTATGAGTTCAGACAGCACTTGTTCTTGATCAAATCTAACTTCCATCTTGGTTGGATGAATGTTAACATCAACTAGACTTGGATTTACTGAGACGTGTAGCACAAATACAGGAAGTCGGTTAATCATAAGATAAGTATGATAACCATCTTCTACTGCCCTACTAATTAAGCTACATTTAACAAATCTATTATTTATAAAAATGGCCTGATGACTACGGCTATTACGACTTACAGTGGATTTTCCGATAAAGCCTGTGACGGTAAATGAATGATTGCTGGCTTGAAACTTAATCATCTCTTTGGCGATTTCGATGCCATAGACGTCAAAGAGTCTTTGTTTTAACGCTAACCCCTTCACAGCATTAAATATAAGCCTAGAGTTATTATACAAGGCAAAACCCACTGATGGATTAGCTAAACTTAACTTGTGAATGAGTTCATTGGTTACGGCCAACTCCCTTTGGGTGCTTTTAAGACTTTTTTTTCTTGCTGGAGTATTAAAAAATAAATCTGCAACTTTAATATTTGTTCCAACAGATGAAGCAGAGTCTTCTTTAGATACTAATTTGCCACCCTCAAAAATAATTTTTATTCCACTCAGTTCTTCAGGAGTTCTGGTAATTAATTTTACACGGGCAACAGATGATATACTAGCTAAAGCTTCACCCCGAAAACCCAAGGTTGATAATTGATCCAAATCGTTAATTCCTCTTATTTTACTGGTTGCATGGCGTTGAAAGGCTTTTAGTGCATCGTCACTAGACATCCCTGTTCCATTGTCCACTACCTTAATGCTTTTAATTCCTCCGTCTTCCAAGTAAACATTTATAATATCTGCTTGAGCATCAATGGCATTTTCGATTAGTTCTTTAATCACTGATGCAGGTCTTTCAATTACTTCACCCGCTGCTATCTGATTTGCTGTAACTTCATCAAGCAAATAAATTCTACCCATTATCTCACCCTTATCTTATTTCTGTTTCTTCCTTTGTTGCTGTGTTAAAACAGTAGTATGAATCATTTTTTTTATTTTGTAAAAGAACAAAATTTTTATTAGTTAATGCCTTCCCTTTGTCATAAAGATCAAGGCCTTCACTGTAGCACCGGGAACACACATTTTGGGGAAGGCTGATACAATAGGCACTTTGACCGTCATCAAACTCAGACCCTGTGGTGGTTTCTATAGTTATATACCCGGAGCAAGAGCTACATTTTTTGATTGATTCTATCTGTTCTTCATTAATAAAGTCCGTATCATAAAAAATGCTTTTCTGTCTGTTGTAAAAACCATCACGATTAAACATGGCTTCCATATCCTTTTTTTCTCGGTTAACCCAAATATCCTGAATTTTATCGACAATTTTCTTAATATAATCATTAATATTTTTGTCTTGACTAGTTTTTTCTTTTGAATAGCCTGGTTCTTTTACCTTGGAATAATCCAAACCAGCCATAGCTCCGATTATTGCTAGGTTAATATAGGGTAGAGCCGATTCTACTGCATAGCCACCTTCAAGAACAGCGATGTCAGCGTTTAATTTTGCTGTTAGCTGAGCGTATCCCTGCGCACTAAATTTCATATTAGCTAAGGGATCTGAGTAGTGATTATCCTGTCCAGCAGAATTTATGATCAAGTCTGGCTTAAAATCTTTGATAATTGGCAAAAGTAAATGATCGGTAATGTACATTATACCTTCATCACCTGTTCCAGGAGGCAAAGGTATATTAATGGTTTTGGCAAAAGCGCTAGGGCCTCCTAATTCTTCGATAAAACCAGTCCCGGGAAATAAAGTTCTACCGTCCTGATGAAAAGATATGAATAACACATCAGGGTCGTTATAGAAGATATCTTGTGTTCCGTCACCATGATGAACATCAGTATCAACAATTGCTACTTTTTTGATTCCATAGAAATTTCTGAGGTAATCTACCAACACTGCAACATTATTAACATTACAAAAACCTCGATTACCATGAACTACTTTCATTGCATGATGTCCGGGCGGACGAACTAAGGCAAAACCATTTTTTATCTCTTTTGACATAAAAGCGTCGGCTAATACAAGCGTACCTCCTGCAGCGATCAGGTGTGCCTCAGAAGTTTGTTTTAGTATTGAAGGTATACAGAAATGAGTTCTAGCAATATCTTTATAGCTTGCAACTCTAGGCTTATATTCTTCAATTTCGGGGAAATCCATGATTCCTTCTTCAAATAGTAAATCTCTTGTATATAATAGTCGTTCTTCTCTTTCAGGATGTGTTGGGGAAATGGCCCAATCGAAGGCAGGGAAAAACACTAGACCTGTTTTACTTAACACACTGAATCCTCCTCATATAGTTTAAATTCAATTTCCCAAGGAGTTTGAAGTTTGACTATAATTATTCTACCAACTCTATGCTTTCCTCTAATTACATTGAAAGTTTCTTGACGTATAATTTCATACTTAAGGGCATTTTTTTCAACTTTAGAGTTATATTGAGTTTGGATTAAGTGCTTAGCTAAATCTAAAACATCGACATCTCTAAAACCTCTAGGTAATAGATCCTGAATACCTTCTTCAAAATAGCTATAGAACCCCTGCTCAGTATCTACTCGTAAAGTAACTGTCGGTGTGGGAACAGCAAGGGCAGCTCCAATGGCATTGGCTACCTCCCCTTCGGGAAGAGTAATTGCAGTACAGTTCATCATTTTACCTAACAACTTAACAATTCCTTGTGAAGCGCCACCTGCACCAATTATACTATGAACTTCTGTAGTTTTATTGTTCAATTCCCAAATTCTATACGCTGGTTCAAGCTGCCATTGTCTATACATTTTATAAATTTCTTTTTCTAAGATGTTTAAGACTTTCTCTATTATCAGTTCAGCTAAGTCTTTAGTCTTTAAGTTTAATTCCATTCCCAAGTTTATTAACCCTTCTTCTGCCTTTTCCTTACACCCTATATTTACTAAATCAAGAAATCTCAAGGCATCAGTAGGGGTAATTCCAGGGCCTCCCATACAATAGGCTTGACCAACTCTAAACGGATTAACAATAACGTGACCATCTTTTATCTCAACAAGACTGTCTCCACCTATAGGTATAGCTTTGACATTAAACGCCCTTATTTGAGTAAGATAGCCATTTATATTGGCTCCTTTGGAAGCTATTACAGGGTGTTGTTTATCTGCTATGAAACCTATATCAGTAGTAGTTCCACCTATATCTAGAACAACTGACCCTTCCGTATTTGGAGTTAGAGCGATAACACCTAACAGGCTTGCGGCCGGGCCTGAATACACAGTTTCAATTGGAGTATGGACAGATTTATCGAGCGCGAGAGTTCCACCATCTGCTTTTAAAATATACGTAGGAGAGTGTATTAATCTTTTCGCTAATGCTTCTTGAACATCCGCAACAAATTTAGCGTAAGCATCCTTTGTAGCAAGTGTTAAAAGAGCACTTGCTATTCTACGTGGATAATTAAGCTCTCCGCTAATCTTATGCCCTAACTCAAACTTGAAATAAGAAAAATCATTTTTTATAATCTCAGCTATTCGTAGTTCGTGTGAATTATTTCGCTGTGAGAACTTACCTGCTACCACAATCTTTTTGTAGCCTTTTTTCATAATTTCATTCAAGGCCTTTTTAACCGCTATTATATCTAAAGGTTTTGTCTCTCGTCCTCTGTAATCAATGGCTCCAGATACTTCTTGTACAAATGCTGTCTTAAATAAGTTATGTCGCAAAGGAATCCCATTACCAGGTAAGAGAATCATAGCCACAGGTTCTAATTTATTCTCAGCTACAAGATTTGTTATCAGGGTTGTACTAAGTACTACCTTTACAATTTCAGTGACATTAAGATCTTTTATAAGATAGTCAAGTACCTTTACCAGTGAAGATACTAAGTTGTCTTGTTGTGTTGGTATTTTTATCTTTCTATAGACACGCTTTTCTTTTATTAAAACTCCATCAGTATATGTACCACCTACATCAATACCTATATACATTTAGGTCACCTCTTCCCCTTGTCCATCCTAATTCTATCATAAAATGGAAATGTTATAAAGACAAGGAAGAAGAACTCAAATATAGGTCCTCATTTGCAAAAACAAAAAACTGGGATAGCTTTTTAAAGACTAACCCAGCAAAATGATCAACTTATTATTGTGTCTTTTTTTCTTCTTTATCAACAACAAAGCCTCTATAACCATCGTCTTCAAATATGTCTAAGGCGACTTTGAAAGGAATACGAGCCATACCCTCAAACGCTGAGACTGCCTCGTGTACAAATTTTGTGGTATTGTTTTCAGGCACAGCTTGTTTCATTACTCTAAAAGGAGTTGCAGCAATTGTATCCATAAAATGTATCTGTCTTCTAATTACTTTATTCAATGAAATCCCTCCTTCTCCTTAAGAGACGCTTTTCTTTATTATCTTCTATTAATTAAATATAATACTCTCTATAAACCAAATATCTTTAACACTCAGGTTAGTTCTTGTTTATAGTTAGAAAGCTATCAATACTGTCTACAATCGCAGCAACTAAATTACAGTAAGCTTCTGGATTTTGATTTGGTGCTCTATATTTCCTATTTATTTCTAACTGGATTGCCGGAATCATTAATTGTAAAGCTGAAAATTTAATCACTGTATTTTGAACACTACCTGAGAAATAATTGTGTGAAATTTTTTTAAAATTATTGTTCTCAAAGGAGTGAATAAAGTCTTCAAGGATAATTTCCTTTTTTAATAATGAAGCTCCATTCATAGTGCCAAGATCGATATCAAAATCACGTTCTTTGGAGGCACCATGTAAATCAACGATTAACGAAATTTTATTTTCACTACTAATTTTCGCCAGGTAATTCTTATAGCTACAGGAATCGTCAAAATTAGGATCACCACCATACAGTTTTGTAACTGCTAAAGCATGAGCTCCTGTTATTTTGTGGATTAAGTAAGCAAGCGAACCTGTGAATTGATCTGAAACCTTAATTTTCTTTCTGCGTTCATGTCTTACTGAGTGCGGTGCAGATATTAAAACGGGAATACTTCCAGGCCAGTATTTAAAAGGGATTTGTTTTTTTGGATTCACCTTTTTATCAGTTTTAGTAAAATAAACCTGTTCTATTGAAAAAGCCTCTTCGTAAATCATGGCCTCCATCAGCTGTTGAAAAGTTTTTAGCAACTCTACACACCCCCTGTCTTAAACTTCGACAGTCTCTTGTGTTTCCCTTTTAAAATAGATAAGACAAGCTATCTTGGCTTGTCTTAAAAGAAAGGAACTTTATATCTTCGTACTACATATAATATATTTGCTGTAAATAAAAGTGAGCCTAGCATAAAAATGATGCCTCCAATACCACGTATCGCGTGATAGGGTTTTAACAGCTGCTGCACCTCCATAAAGTCGATTCCGGCCACCCTCCAAAGGTAAACCTGAAGTAAGCCTGCAATTAATAACGCTACTCCCATGATTAAGAGTCCAAGATTTATAGTAAAAAAGGATATTGCAGCTGTTATCTTCGTTTTTTGCCCTAGTCTTAGATTAACTGTGAGTACGTAATAACTTCCACCTATAACTAATAGACCGAATACGCCAAATAGTGCTAAGTGAGAGTGAGCTGATGTAATAAGTGTACCATGTAAATATAGGTTTAATTTAGGAATAGACATTACTAGACCAAGTAAACCTGCGCCAGTCACATGCCAAAACTGACTGATAATTAAAAAGCCAATTACGATATAACTATTAATTGTATTTTCTTTCTTCGTTAGATGTTGAATTGCCACACCAAAAGCAAAGATTGTCGGTAAAACTTGAAGTGTGCTAAAAATTCCACCAATGAGAAGCCAAAACTTAGGAACACCAATCCAATAATAATGATGGCCAGTTGCAAAAAGACCTGTTGTCACAATTAAGCTTGCCTCTAAATAAAGCAACCTTTCAAGTAATTTCCTCTTAATGTTAGTTATGTCTAATAGCAAAGCAATGGTAATACCGGCACCCACTAATTCAAAGCTGAGCTCTTCCCACATATGTACTACCCAAAACCGGACATAGTCATCAACTGTAGGATGATTAAAAAACACTAAATTAGGTGCAAACAGAATAATCGCCGAAACTATACCTAGTAACATCACTGTAGTTGTGCTTTTTCTTGGCTTGTCTGATTTTAGATAAGTTAAAGTCAAATTATAAGCAAACATAATAAGAGAGGTAAGCATCATTATTCTAAAGGGAAGTTTAGCCTCAAGATATTCACGTCCGTCGTTGTATCCTAAGGCTAAGGAACCGATTATCCCTAGACCAGTAGCCAAATACAGCCAAAATTGAATTTTTGCTAATCTAAGGCTGTAGATTTCCGAATTGAGTTCTTTTGGAAAAAAGTAATAAACTAAACCCATTAGACCGAAGGTTGGCCAATATATACTCAAGTTTAAATGAATTGCTCTGCCATCTTGAAAGGATACGGGAGCTGGAAAATCAGGAAAAATTAGATCGACAGCACCGCCCAAAGCAATTATACTCTGTAGAGAATAAAACAAAAGTGCTGTTAAACAGTACCTTTTAGCAATTCGGTAGGATCTAAATTCCGTTATTTTCTCAAGTTTATTATTTGATTTTTGTTTTCCTTTAAAAAAGCTAAACATACGAATCACCTGTTCAATCTTATGGGATCTGGTGGCCAGCCATTAAGTTCCACGGTATTTACAAACTCAAGATAAGATAGCACGCTGTCTATTTCTTCTTCAGCTAATTTTATGTGTCTTTTAGCCTTAGCTGTCCTAATAACTGGTCTTTCTTTAAGGAAGGATCTTATTGCGCTCTTGTTTCGCGTATTTAAGGTTTTCGTTAAGTCTGGTGCATTATAGCCTCCATTTCCAAATATTGTGTGGCACTCTACGCAGGCTTTTCGTTGCCAGACTTTCTTACCTTCAATAACCTTATCGTTTAACCTGTCATAACTTACTTGATTTGTGGTCATAACGGTTAAATATAAAAAAATAGCAATTGAACTAATTAGAGATGCTATAAAAACCTTTTTCACTGGTTCATCTCCTTCAAAGCTTAGTTAGTTCCTATTATTGGCATATTTAGGTAATAAAATACAAATAACCGGGGGAGCCCCGGTTATTTGTTTAAAACCTCATTCAATTTTTCCACAACGGCATCGGGATCTTTGCCATGCATAGTAGCTCCAAATTCCAATGTCTTAGTTTTAGAATTTGGACAACCGAAACATCCTGGTCCAAAGACGCCATCCATAACTTCATTCGCTTCAGGCCCTAAGGCTCTGATTTCACCAATTTTCCATTCTTTAGTAACATTAATTTTTTCTGTCATATTTATCACTCCTTCTTTTTTATAGTGTACCTCAAATAGAAAATTTAATTAAGTAAATAAATCTCATTTTAAATTGATAAATATCACACGATACTATTTTAATAGAAAAAAATCCAGCCTAGTTTAGTTTGGGCTAGATTTTTCGTAAACCATTGGTATATTTAACGCTTTTGCGATGACTTCATCTAAAGACATTAAATCTCCTTTATTGACTTCGTGGATAGATTGTTTCCCAAGTGCTTTCACTCCTTGAGAAATTTCTTTGGTACAGGAGTTTAAAAACTTTGCTAAGTTTTGAGCTGCTAAATTTGAGTTGAATTTTGCTGCCATCTTACCTTTGTACCAGACCAACTGCGTTGGGGGTTCAAAGGGCAGCGGTTTTAACACTTGATCATGGCTCATTGCAAACAGTGCTATTGAACCAATATAACAGGCATCTGCTCCAAGGGCTAAAGCCTTTAGAAAGTCACCCGGAGTTCTAAGTTTTCCACAGGCAATAATGCTAATTTTGTCTTTTACTTTTCTTTTAATTAAATGGTTAACTGTACGGTCAACTGCATATATTGTGGGTATGCCAAAATCGTCTTGTAGTATAGGGGATGATCCTTTAGTTGCAGCCTCTGCCCCCTCTATTGCAATAAAATCGACATCTGCATCTATTGCAATATCAAGATCTTTTTCAAGGTACTTTCCGGCAGCTAATTTTACCCCAATGGGAACTCCGCCCGTTATCCTTCTTAGTTTATTGACTAGCTTAACAAGCTGTTCAGGCTTTTGAACCTCTGGTTGTTTTGAATGGGCAACTGCATCTTTGCCTGGTGGGTAATCGTAATATTTTCTTAACTCTTTGTCAATCTTATCAGCCGTGAACACATGCCCAACCCCACCCAGCGCTCCTTGGCCAACTTGTATTTCAATCATGTCACCTTGTTCAATAATGTCATCAGTTTTGCTCCAGTCCCCTCGGTTAAACTGCAAAATCAATGTTCTAGCCGCCTTCCTTTCCGAAGGTAAAAACGGCCCTTCACCGGTATTTGTTGCAGTTCCTACTAAGCTACACCCTGTTGCTAAGGCAACTTTCGCTGCTTCACTTAACGCGACGCCAAAGGCCATACCAGAGACCATTATCGGTATTTCTAAACTAACCGGTTTTCGAGCCTTTTTGCCTATAATTACTGAAGTATCAATAGTTACATCAAGGTCAGTAGGCATTATGTGGAGTTGAGAGAAGCCAAACATTAATTGTTCTAAGCTTGGGAAATTCTTGGGTGAACCTAGAGGTCTTTCAATTTCTTTCCCTTCTTCGGCACGCAGATTTGTTTCTACAATTACTTGAGGCCCAACTCGTCTTGTTGCAGAAACTAGCTCCCAGATATTTTCGTCATAGGTATCAGTCATTATTTTTTTCATGGACTTGGTAAAAGTCCTGTCAATAATTTTTCGCGTTGCAAAGGAAACCCCTGCATAACCCGCAAGAGATGCTGCTGCACCATACAATAGCCACTTCTTTAGATCAGTATGAGTATTACCATTGAACCTTTTTGTCATTTTGATTGGCCCCTAAGTTAGATTAAGTTGAGCTCTTATGATAGACATGATATTTTATTATGGTCTAAATCTTGTAGTTTTATTAAAGAATACTAGCGATAAAACTGCCAATGCAAGTGGTTATAAAGGTCAAGAACAGTTGAGATGTGTAGCTCTCTAAGTTTCACAAGGAATTTTTCAAATAATATTCCAGTTAAAATAGCATCGCCATGGGCAGTATGGCGGTTGACCGATGAAATTTTATGAAGATACAAAAGCTTATCCAACGTATGACATTTAAGTCTTGGATGCAGAGAATAGGAAATTTTCAATGTATCAATTACAGGGCAGTTGAGTTTCGTTTGGCAAACTTTTAATCTGGAGTTTATAAATTGTACGTCAAAATCAGCATTATGGGCCACTAAAATACTATCGCCAATAAAATCTAAAAAATCATTTAAGACCTCAAAAAAGTTGTCCTCATAAGCCACCATTTCATTAGTTATGCCTGTCAATTCAGAGATTTTATCCGGTATGTTTCTGCCGGGATTAATTAATCGGTTAAAATTTTTATTTCTATCTAACTTTCCGTTTTCTACCACAACAGCTCCTAAAGCAATGATTTTATCATTATTATGTGGATTAAAACCAGTAGTTTCGGTATCAAAAACAACAAAACGGGTCCTTGCTAGGGGTTGTAGCACGTTGATGCATTCATGTCTATTTATTAGCTTATTCCTAATTTCACCAATTAAAATATTACATGGGACAATAGAATCCTGATATCTATTCCTACCGAAAAAAATTTTTAAGATCCAGTGTAACATCACGACCACCCTAACTTAAATAAATTACTGTATCCTAAAAGTAGCCCCTGTGAAAGCTTGTAAACGCGACGTTGCTACGATAGCTTCTTTTAGGACCAAGCGTTCCCTTTTAGAAAGTTTTGAAGGGTTGATATAATTATCAGCCTCAAGACCAAGCATTAACTTTTTTAGATTTTCCCTAATTCGAAACATCATTAATGATTGATAGGCAGCGTCTATAAATTCAGCATCGTCTTTAGGAATTACTTCAAGTTCAGTCAACTGCTGTAATCTTGTTATAGTATTGGTTTCATTTAGTCCTTCCAGCAAGGCAAATAGTCGCACACAGTCAACAACATGAATGCAAACCGAACGTTTTAGATCTATCTCATTTTTATGAGGACCCTTTTTTTCTAAAATAAACTGGTTAAACCAGCTTATTGGAACCTTGTGGTCTAGGTCATCTTTAGCCAATTGATATAAAGCAATAGGTGCATGGTTTAATTTAGTTTGGATAGAGGATCTCAAGGACTGAGCTAATGAAATTTTGCCATAAACAGGCCTGAAATCCAAAAAGATAGTTAACATTCTAATATTTTCCGGATGTAATTCTCCTATCCAGGTAGAAAATAGCTTTACCCAACTATCTAGGGATCTACACCATTTAGGGTTACTGGCCATAATATCACCTTTACATTTTTCAAAACCACAGTCAACAAGTCCCTTTACAATCTTAGAGGCAAGAAGATTAAAATAATCGACTACCTCCCTAGAGCGATCATTATAATTCTCATAAATAATTGCATTATCTTGATCTGTTTGAAGAAATTGTTCTTTTCTTCCTCCACTACCCATAGTTAACCAGCAGTATTCAACGGGGGGGGTTCCGTAGCCCTCTTTTTCCATTTCTGCTTCGGATATTTCAATGACTTTTTTGGTAATTCGGTCATAGAACTGAGTCATTACCTCAAAAATCTCCTGGGCTGATGCTTTTTCTGCTACTAGGGCTTGTAAGACTTGGATCACGTCTTTAGATGCCTCGGCTAGACCCTCAATTGTAGTTTGCGATTCAATTTGGGAGACTATTGTCAATGCACCAGTACTTCTAGATCTTACAAGGTCTCTTACCGTTACAATTCCTATAACTTTGCTCTCATCGGCAATAATAACATGTTTTACCGACTCTTTAATCATCGATAACAAAGCTTGATAAAAAAAAGCATCTGGGGGTAACATTATAAGGTTTGAATTCATTACATCAAGCGCTAAAAGTGGTATGTCACTACAGGCTCCAGGAAATCCGGTTAGTACCTTAGTTACTAGATCGGTTTCAGTTATTAACCCAACAGGTTTATCCTGTTCGTCTAAAACCACTGTAGAACTTACTAATTTATCTTTCATAATTTTGGCAACAGTGCTGATACAATCATTAGTGCGACAGGCTACCACTGGCGACGACATGATATTAGCAACCCTTTTTCGGAAAGGTTGCGAGTCTAGACCATATGCTTCGTAGGATTGTTCTAAAACGGCTTCCTTAAATAATAATCTTAATCGTTCCGATAGAATACGACTAAAATAACCTGCAAAAAGAGGACTTCTCTCGAGAAGTATTTCGAAGTCCTCTTTACTCAGCAATAAACAATGAAGCTCTTCAACTGCTCGAACCGAAGCAGGATAGGGTTTATCCGTTAATAACACAGTTTCTCCGAAAAACTCATTCTCTTTTCGAATTCCGACGATATTTTCAGATCCAGATTCGGTAGTGATAACGATTTCCGCCAGTCCTTTAACTATTAAAAATAGTCTTCTTTTTGATGGCTCTTTTTGTTTAAAAACCACAGAATCTTTTGGATATACTACCATTTGTAAATCTGGATTTACCGCTTGTAATAGCAAATCCTCCAGTATATTAAAGGGGGATATTCTTTTTAACTGGTCTAGATACATGTCTCCTAATCTACTCCCTTCCCTGAATAAATGACTGTTCTATATTATTGTATTGTTATATTATTTATATTTTAGTAAAATCCTTTGATCTTTCGCCCATTTAACTAAAATAGCACTTTAAAGTACGATTTTAAGCTTTGATTTTAATGTCTTCAATTTTAATCTAACAAAATACCTATTTTTCAAATGCTAATTTTCCTCCTGAAAAAAGCAATTAGCAAAAAATAAACCACTCAGGGTCCATATAGTACCATTGGAGAAGTATAGTAGTATTTTAAACGGATAACTTGACTTCATATCTATTGGTGACCAATTTCCGCTCACAGTCTAATTTTTTCAATTTACGGGAAATTGGCTGAATTGTGTGAAATTTCGAACTATAATAAATATATCAAAACCAAACAACAAAATCATTTAGAAAGGAGGACGTGGTTATGAGTGTAAATCCAGAGTTATCCAGGAGGTCAACAGATCCTGGATCAGTTCAAAAGTATGAATTGCATAGTGAGGAGTATCTACAAAAGTTAATGTCAACACAGTTTGGACTTAGTATGAAGCTATTTAGTGTCTTTATTGTTATTCTTTTAGGCACACCACTGATGAACTATTTCGCATCTGATTTAATGAACACACGTATGTTTGGGTTTACTTTCAGCTGGCTTTTCCTAGGTGTACTTTTCTACCCCATTACCTGGGTAATTGCTTACATGTATGTAACGAAATCATGTGACTTAGAAGACGAAGCAGCTACCTGGGTTGATCTTAAAGCTAGTGAGGATAAGTAAGCAACCCAAATGTCGGAATTATACTTCCAATATTAATTCGATAAAAGAAAGGAGTGTCGTTTATGGGTGATATCCAATGGATCCCCTTAATATTTGTAACATTGCTTACCATAGGAACAATCGGCCTTGGTATTTATGTTCAAAAGTCAGTTAAAAGTGCTGCAGATATGTATGTAGCATCGAGAGCTGTAAGTGTTCCGATGAATTCAGCAGCAATTTCAGGAGAATATCTAAGCGCCGCTTCCTTCATGGGCGTTGCCGGAATGATTATGAAATCAGGTTACGACGTGTTATGGTACCCGGTTCTTTATGCCACAGGTTACCTTTTCCTTCTATTATTTATTGCGGGTCCGTTGCGCCGTTTTGGTGCTTATACAATTCCGGACTTTGCAGAAGGACGTTATAACAGCCCAGTTTTCCGAAAGATCGCAGTTATCTTTGTTTTAACAATTGGTTTCTTCTACACCATGCCGCAAATGAAAGGCGCCGGGGTAGCCCTAGTAAATATTCTTCACACCCCTTATTGGGTAGGAGTTGTTCTGGTAGGTCTAGTTGTTACTTTTAACGTTGCGTTAGGTGGTATGAAGGGAATTACATTCGTGCAGGCCTTCCAATATTGGGTAAAAATGTTAGCTATTTCAATACCAATGATTATCATGTTTATGTTCTGGGGTAGTTACCCTGGTAATATGGCTAAGTTAGGTAGCGAAGGAGACGCAGGGAAACGTCTTCCGACCTTCGAAGAAAATTATAATATGAACTATAAACCTATAGCACCACTAAATACCTTGGTGTTCCCGGCGGAAATTACAGCTACTTTTACTAATGGTGCAATGGTAGCAATAGCTCCATCTGCTAAAGTTAAACCAGAGCATGATCCAATAACACCTGATAAACTTCTTAGTACGACAATTCCAATCGAGACAAAAGAAATTGATGTTGCAGGTAAAATGACTAAGGTTTATGTATTCCCGGCAGGGAGTGAAATTACCTCAGTTAAATCTTTTGAAGTTACCCAGGGTGGCCAGACCGCCACTACCATTAACCCTTCTAATGGTGAGGAAGTTCCATTGACAACCGTAACTAAACTGACTGTTTATCCACTCGATGGTCAAGAGTATGTTAATGTTGCCTATGCTAAAGGTCAGGTGGTACCAAATACACCCAATGACGAAAGCTGGCTTAAGCCCTTTGGGCCATTTACCGCTAAATATGGACACCCGTTGTTATACACTTACTCCCTAATACTAGCAATTATTTGTGGAACTGCTGGTTTGCCTCATATCTTGGTAAGATTCTATACTAACCCTGATGGTAGAACAGCTAAGAAAACAGCTTTTTGGGTTATGATTTTATTAGGATGCTTCTACCTCTTCCCTCCAATGTTTGGAGTCTTAGGTAGAAACGTAATTCCTCAGCTTTATGCGATAACTGGAGGATCATACTCGACAGACTCAGTAGTTCTGATTCTTCCCCGAATGTTAGATAACTATGTTCCGTATCTTGGCTCAATTTTGTCAGGAATTACATCGGCCGGTGCTTTTGCTGGATTTATGACAACCTTCTCTGGCCTATTGGTATCAATCACTGGAGCTCTTGCCCATGACGTTTATGGAAACATGATAAATCCAAAGGCCTCTCCAAGTAAAAGATTGAAAGCCTTTAGAATTTCAGCGATGCTTGGTGGGGCAACAGCGATGCTACTCGGATCCTTTGTAGAAAATTTTGATATTAACATGATGGTTGGTTGGGCTTTCGCTATCGGTGCAGCCTCCTACTTCCCAATGTTAATTATCAGTACCTGGTGGAGAAAAACAACGGCTATAGGAGCTGGAACTGGAATGTTAGTAGGCGGTGGGGCAGCACTATTTGCAATCGTCTCCACAATGTTAGCTGATAAACAGGTAATTCCAGCTCTAGGACCTTGGTTTGCTGCTCATCCGATCATTAGAACTATCGCTGAACAGCCAGCGATTTGGGCAGTACCCTTCTCCATGACCTTAATTATTGTGGTATCCCTAATGACGCAGAATACAGTTCCAAAAGACGCTAGTTGGAAAATGTTGATACTACATGCTCCTGAGGAACTAGGCCTAAAAGGTGATTATATTAAAGAGGATAATCCACCTGCAGGAACTCACTAATAACAACACTAGTCTCTCTATAGTATATCTATTTAGTTAAACCAAAGGGAAAGAGGAAATTATTTGTTCCTCTTTCCCAAATAACATAAATTTCGGGGAGATAAGGAGGTAATTACATGAAAAAAAATTTACTGGTATATGGTTCATATCTAGGGATATTAGGAATTATCATTATAATTACTCAACTCCTAGGGTTAAGCACAAAAATTGGTTTGTGGACTGCACTTGGTGTAGCCGCAATTTATGCAGTGTTTTGGCCTAGATGGTAACCCTCTAACCTTATTAAAAATAGTTTTTTAGCCGTTGACAGTTTTAAGGTTAACGGTTAATTGCCATTTAAAGCAATATTTTACCGTTAAATCGTTAAGAACAACCGTTTAAGAAGAATGTAATGTAATATACCATATAAATTGCTAAAATGTTATTATAGTGAATGTAGGAATAATATCTTTAAAGTTTTTAGAATAATCTCAATATTTCAACAGTGGTCATTCGTTCAGCCAAAGTTCGGGAGGTGGTAATTGGAATTATAAATTAATATATAGAAAAGAATCTAAAAAGGGGTGTTTTTAATGAGTGATTCAAGGGGATGGAAAGTTACCGCCGCTGGAACAGGTATCAACCTAGCGCTCGGTATATTATATGCTTGGAGTATTTTCAAAGCAGATTTAGTGGCTAACTATGGTTTATCTAACACTGCTGCATCTTTACCTTATACAATTGCATGTGGAATTTTTGCACTTATGATGGTTCCAGCTGGACGTTGGCAAGATAAAATGGGACCCAGAGTTGTTGCTGGAGCTGGAGGTGCTTTAACTGGATTAGGACTAATATTAGCATCATTTTTTATTCCAGAATTAACTAACGGCTCAGCTGTTATATCTAATGCTGGGTTATGGGGTCTCATAATTGGCTTTGGTGTTTTAGCAGGTACGGGAATTGGACTTGGATATGCATCAGCAACCCCACCAGCTGTAAAATGGTTCCCTCCAGCAAAAAAAGGTTTAATAACTGGATTAGTTGTTGCTGGCTTCGGTTTGGCTTCAGTCTATATTTCACCGTTGGCTAAGTTTATGTTAGCAGAATTTGCTTTAAAGAAATCTTTTCTTATATTTGGTATTGGATTCTTTGTCGTCACAATAATTTTAGCTCAATTACTAAAAAATCCACCAGCCGGTTATGTTCCTGCAGGTGTCACGCCACCTTCCAAAAATGTAGGTAACTATATTGGAAGTCTTAAAACAGATTACACACCAGGGGAAATGCTTAAAATGCCACAATTTTATCTCTTGTGGATAATGTTTGCTCTTACTTCCTCAGCTGGGCTTATGATAATTGGTCACTTAGCCTCTATTGCCAAACAGCAATTACCTACAGTGCAATTAGGTTTCCTTCTAGTCGCCGTTCTTGCAATATTTAACGCAACTGGAAGAATAGTCGCAGGAATTATTTCAGACAAAATTGGAAGAACAAAGACAATGTTGCTCGTATTCTTGTTTCAAGCAGTAATTATGTTCGCGTTCGCACAATTTACAACTTTCTACCTATTAATTTTTGGTGCAGCTGCAGTTGGCTTTAACTATGGTGCACTGTTATCTGTTTTTCCTACAACAACAGCAGATTATTTCGGTACAAAAAATCTTGGTGTAAATTATGGTTTGGTATTTACAGCTTGGGGTATCGGTGGAGTCTTTGGTCCAATGTTAGCAGGAATTGTAGCTGATTCCTCAGGAGGAAGTTATAATTTAGCTTATACAATCTCAGCCGGTATGTTGATAGTTGCTGCTTTAACTTCCTTACTGGTCAAGGCTCCTGAAACTGTTCCGGTTGTTGACGGTAAAACTATTAAGGTAAACTAAAACATAGCTTAAAACGTTTAAATTAAAAGCATAACAAAAAAAGGTGGGGTGACCCACCTTTTTTCTAATTCTTTGGAAGCTCCAGTGTAAACTTAGTTCCCTTTTCAAGTTCGCTTGAAACCTCGATGCTACCATGATGAGCCTCCACTATATGTTTTACTATTGACAAACCTAATCCAGTACCCCCTTTTTCTCGAGATCTTGCCTTGTCTACACGGTAAAAGCGTTCGAAAATCCTACCTAAGTGTTGCTCAGGAATTCCTATCCCCGTATCTTCAATGGTTATCTTCACGCTTTTTAATTCTTCTATAACACTAATCGTTATTAACCCTCCAGGAGAAGTATACTTAATCGCATTTCCAAGTAAATTATAAAAAGCTTGAGGTAACAAGTCGGGATCACCTATTACGGAGATTTGTCTTGGCGGAATACTTGTTTTTAGGTCTAGTGAGGCATCTTTGATTTTACTCTCCATCGAGTAAACTATTTCGTTTAATTCCTTTGTAATGTCCAATTGCTTGAAGACAAAGGTATGTTCCTCTGATTCCAATAATGACAATTTTAACAAAGCCTCAATTATTTTTTGTAAGCGATTAGCTTCCTTATTAATTATCTTTAGAAATTTCTCTAAAGTAACCGGATTAGCCATTGCGCCATCTAATAGTGTTTCCGTAAAACCTTTAACTGCTGTCAAAGGAGTTTGTAGTTCATGTGAAGCGTTTGCTACAAATTGTGTTCTTATTTTTTCTACTTCCTTAACATTAGTTAGATCATAGAAAACCCCAATAATCGAATTTACTTTACTATCCTCTGAAAAAGGGGCTATAGTAGCGTGGATATATCTGTACTGGGGGTAGTTCAAAGTAAAATGAAAATTTTCTTTATTTCCAGTTCGTACTACCTCTTTTAGTTTGTCATCGAGTGCTGGTACTCTTAGAATTTCAAGAATAGATCTGTCTATAATCTCTGATTCTCTTTCATTAAGCATTTTCAGAGTAGCAGTATTTGCCAGTTCTACTCTCCCAATAGAGTTAAATACAATAACTCCACTATCTAAATTATTAAGAATTAACTGTAATCTCTTTTTACTGTTTAATTCAGCTTCAATTTTGCTTTGTATCGTGGTAGCCATGCGATTTATGGTACTACCAAGTTCACCGATCTCGTCACTAGATGTCATAGTAGTTCTTTCACTATATTTGCCTTCAGATATCTTCTTCGCTAAAGAATTAATCTCTTCAATCGGATTTGTTAGGTTCTGGGCCATTTTTATGCTAATAATAATTCCAATTATAAATAAAACGATGCTTGTGATTAATATTATTTCGTTTAGCTTACTGCTAACTTCCTGTATCTCTGTCGTTGGAACGGCAATTCTAATTACTCCTACCACATCACTATCATTATGAACCGGGATTGCTAGATAAACTAGTGTTTTCTCCAAACTTATACTGTGTCTTGTTTCATTTCCAATTTTCCCTTCTAAGGCTTCACTAACTTCGGGACGGTCTAAGTGAGATTCCATTGCACGATAGTCTTTATCTGTATCAGCTAATACCATTCCGTCCTTACTAATAATGGTTATACGAGAAGTTGTGCCTTTTCCGATAGTAGCCATTTTGTTATTAAGGACTTTGGCATCCTTAGTGATTAAGTCTTGAGGATCTACCACAGTTGATATTATAGTTCCTTGCTCGAGCAGTTGACCTTGAATAAGGTTAAGATAAAATTGCTCAATATAACCCTGTAGTATCATAGTCAATGGAGATATTACAACCAATAATAATAAAAGGTAGGTGATTATTAGTTTGCGCCGTATACTATTGAACATTTTTTTTCCCCTCAAATTTATAGCCGACTCCGCGAACTGTCAAGAGAAACTTTGGATTACTTGGATCAATTTCGATTTTTGATCTTAAGTATCGGATATGAACGTCAACTGTTCTTGTGTCGAAATGATGGTCAAAATTCCAAATCTTTTCTAACAATTTTTCTCTGGTAAAGATTCTCCCCGGATTCTTTGCTAATAAAAGCAGTAATTCAAATTCCTTAAAAGTTAAATCTACATGTTTATTCATTATCTTTACTTCTCGTTGTTCCTGATTAATGTAAAGATCATCAAAATCAATCGTTTGGGGCTCAGCAAAACCGTGATTAGTTCTTCTTAAAAGTGCATTCACTCTAGCCAATAACTCTCTGGGACTAAAGGGTTTAGTAATATAATCGTCGGCTCCAAAGTCTAAGCCTAATATTTTATCTGTCTCTGTAGTTCGTGCAGTAAGCATTATAATGGGCACTGCACTTTTTTGGCGGACTTGGCGGCAAACCTCTAGGCCGTCAAGTTTAGGAAGCATAATATCGAGCAAAATTAGGTCGGGTTTTTCTGTTTTGAATACCTCTAAGGCCTCAATTCCATCTGATGCTCTAACAACTACAAACCCTAACTGCTCAAGATTGTAAGAAACCAACTCTTGAATTGATTCTTCATCGTCTACAACCAAAACTTTAATATTCATGTAATCACCTCTTTATAAAACTATATCAAACTTGAGTTAAAAGCTGGTTAGTTTTTTGTTAAGCTTTTGTTAATTATTAATTTATTAACTTATTTTGCGCCATCTCATACTCTAATATCCTGCAGTAAAGGAAACCTAAAGCTAACTTGATATCGAAAAAGAATGACTTACTAATTTCATCAGATGATTAAATAAAACAACCCAATTAACATGGGTTGTTTTATTTAGGCGAATCAGGTTTCATTTCTGAAATATACCATGTTCCCTTTACTTTTTTCAAAGTAACTTCAGCAAAGTAATCAAAGGCAAAAGTGCCTAGATTTTTAATAGGTGCCTTAATACTATAATCAACTCCTTTATATTCTGCTTCGACTTTAATTAAAGCTAAATTTCCATCATTTTTTAGCACTATAACTCTGATGAAATTTGGGTTACTATAAACCCGGTTTATATTATTTACCCGCATCAACTGCAAACTTTCTATATACTCACTTAAGGCTGGTTCAACGTATGTCTCCTGTAATAGCTCAATTGGTATCTCTTCCTCTTGTAGTGCATTCTGACTTTCAAAAACTTTTAAAGTTAATTGTTGATAAATTTGCACCAATTCCTCATCAGAAGTAAGTTTCGAGCCACATCCCGCCAAAGTAAAAGTTAAAATGACTAACAGTAGAGTAATAGATAATTTTTTCAAGGTTATCCCCCCATTGTGAAAAAAATTACAATCATACCCTCAAAAAATACTTAAGGAATACGACTTATATATTCTACAAATATAAGTTTTCTCCTCCTAAATCTACCATGAAAAATGCATGTTTTTAGGTTCTACATACTTTGAAGTAAAAAATCCCCCCAGCCTTAATTCACTTCCGGGGAGGGAAGCACAAAGGACTAGGGGGTTGTTGCAAATCATATAAATTAAAGCAGAATCTTAGTCATCAATAGTTGATAAGTCACCAACTGGTAAACCTAACTCCCAAGCTTTCAAGACGCGACGCATAATCTTTCCACTTCTTGTTTTAGGTAGCTTATCCTTTACTTCAAATTCTCTTGGGGCAGCATGAGCAGCAAGACCTAATTTAACAAAATCTCTTATTTCTTTAGCTAACTCATCTGACCACTCATAGCCAGGATTTAAAGCAACGAAAGCCTTAATAATTTCTCCGCGAAGAGGATCTGGCTTACCAATAACACCAGCTTCCGCAACAGCAGGATGCTCAACAAGCTTACTTTCTACTTCGAAAGGACCAACTCTTTCACCGGAAGTATTGATAACATCATCAACACGTCCTTGGAACCAGAAGTAACCTTCTTCGTCCATATAAGCAGAATCACCAGATATATACCAAGGCTTAAGACGGAAATACTCATTAAATTTCTCATCATTACCATAAATTTTACGCATTACTGAAGGCCATGGAGCTTTGATAGCTAAGTTACCCATTTGTAATGGAGGAAGGACATTTCCTTCATCATCAACAATGGCAGCTTCGGTACCAGGAATTGGTTTACCCATCGAACCTAGCTTAATATCCATAGTCGGATAGTTACAAATTAACTGAGCACCAGTCTCAGTCATCCACCAAGTATCATGAATTCTCAAATCGAATACTTTCATACCCCAACGAATAACTTCTGGATTTAAAGGCTCACCAACGGACATAATGTGACGCATTTTACTTAAGTCATATTTAGCAACTGTATCATCACCAACAGACATCAACATTCTAAAAGCCGTAGGTGCACTATACCATACAGTTACGTTATTCTTTTCTAGAGTAGCATACCAATCATCAGCGCTAAAACGTCCACCTCTAACCACACTTGTCACTCCGTTAAGCCATGGTGCCCAAACACCGTATGAAATACCAGTAACCCAACCTGGATCAGCTGTACACCAGTATACATCATCTTTTTGTAAGTCTAATACCCAGCGGCCTGTTGCTAAGTGCTGAGGCATGCCACCGTGAGCGTGAAGAACACCCTTAGGCTTACCTGTAGAACCAGAGGTATAAAGAAGTAACATAGGATCTTCTTTATCTACCCACTCGATTTCTAATTGGTCAGAAGCCACAGCCATTTCAGCATCCCAGTCAATTTCTTTGTCACCTAATTGACCGTCTGCCCCAACCATAAAAATATGCTTTAAGTTGGGTAATTCTTGATCTGAAATTCTTGCTCTTAATGCAGGAGTAGTAACAATTGATATAGCCTCACTGTTTTCTAAGCGATCTTTTACAGCACCTTCCATAAAGGCTTCAAATAAAGGACCAACTATTGCTCCTACTTTTACAATACCTAATAAACTTGCATATAATTCAGGGCTTCTCGGCATAAAAATGAAAACGCGCTCACCTTTGCCAATTCCATATTTCTTTAAAACGTTTCCAAATTGATTAGACATGCCTTTCATCTGTGAGAAGGTAATTACTTCGTCTCTAGTAGCATCGCTGTAAAGTAAACAAGCTTTGTCACCAAGACCTTTTTCGTCAACGTTACGATCAAGACATTCATAAGCCATATTTACCTTTCCGGTAGTATACCAGCTAAATTCCTTATCTAGATCCTCCCACTTAAAGTCCTTACAAAAATCTTCGTAATTTTCGATATTGTGCTTACCCTGTTGACCTTTTAAAATTTCTTCCATTGTAACTCCCCCCACGTAATCAAATTTTTATTTATCTAGTTATATTATAAACTAAATTATCAGAATATTTCTACCATTTTCAGTCTAGCTGTCGTTATTAAGCCGTGAATGGTTATAATCGAGGCTATACAGTTTTTTAAACATATATACTCCATTCGCCAACCACTCAGGCCCCAAAAAAGGAGACTCACACTATTGTACTACAATAGTGTGAGTCTCAGTTAATGCCTTAATATGTTTTGATTAATCTTCCATGGTTGAGAGGTCACCTACAGGTAAGCCTAGTTCCCATGCCTTTAGTACACGACGCATGATTTTCCCACTTCTGGTCTTAGGTAACTTATCCTTAACCTCAAACTCTCTTGGAGCTGCGTGTGCTGCCAAGCCTAATTTAACGAAATCGCGAATCTCCTTAGCGAGCTCATCAGACCATTCATAACCAGGATTTAGGGCAATAAATGCCTTTATAATAGCTCCACGTAAGGCATCCGGTTTACCAATTACCCCTGCTTCAGCAATAGCCGGGTGCTCTAGCAATTTACTTTCAACCTCAAAAGGGCCTACCCTTTCTCCGGAGGTATTAATAACATCATCTACACGACCTTGGAACCAGAAATAACCATCTTCGTCCATGTATGCAGAATCTCCGGATACATACCAAGGATCATTTATAAAGTACTCGTTGAATTTCTCGTCGTTATTCCAAATTTTAACCATCATTGATGGCCAACCTTTCTTTAGAGCAAGATTACCCATTTGAAGTGGTGGTAGTACATTTCCGCTATCGTCAATAATAGCTGCTTCAGTGCCTGGGAAGGCCTTACCCATAGATCCAGGTTTGATATCCATAGAAGGATAATTACAAATCATATTCATTCCTGTTTCTGTCATCCACCAGGTATCATGAATTCTTAGATTTAATGTTTTCATGGCCCAACGCACAACTTCAGGATTTAAAGGCTCACCTACAGAGAGAATATGTCTTAAAGAACTTAAATCGTATTCTTTAATTACATCGTCACCAGCAGACATAAGCATTCTAAAGGCGGTTGGCGCACTATACCAAACAGTTACCTTATTATTTTGTAATGTCTCATACCAGTCAGCAGGACTGAAACGCCCCCCTCTAACTACGCTAGAAACACCATTTAACCAAGGTGCCCAAACTCCGTATGAAATACCTGTCACCCAACCCGGGTCAGCGGTGCACCAATATACATCATCTGCTTGTAAATCTTGTACGTACTTACCGGTTATATAATGACCAATCATACCATTATGAACATGAACTACACCCTTTGGCTTACCTGTTGATCCTGAAGTGTAAAGTAATAACATAGGATCTTGTCTATCTACCCATTCAATTTCAAGTTCCTCAGAAGCCAATTCCATCTCGGCATTCCAGTCAATTTCTCTTTCGTCTTCCAGGTTACCCTCTGCTCCAACCAAGAAAATATATTTCAGATTAGGTAATTCATCTTTTGAAATTCTGCCTTTAAGTTCAGGAGTAGTAATAATTGCTATTCCTTCACTATCAGCCAGACGATCTTTTACAGCACCTTCCATAAAAGCTTCAAATAAAGGACCAACTATAGCTCCTACTTTCACAGTTCCTAGCAAGCTGGCATATAATTCTGGGCTTCTAGGCATAAAAATGAAAACGCGCTCACCTTTGCCAATTCCATATTTTTTCAACACATTACCAAATTTGTTGGAAAAAGCTTTCATTTCACTAAAAGTATAGGACTCATCCCTTTTTGCATCACTGTAATAAAGAGCAACCTTGTCACCCAAACCTTTTTCTACATTACGGTCTAAAGCTTCATACGCTATGTTAACTTTTCCGGTTTCATTCCAACTGAACTCTTTTTCTATCTCTTTCCAGTCAAAATTTTTATAAGTCTCCTCAAAGCTTTTCATGTTATAATTACCTGGTACAGCTGGTATTAAATCCATATTATTCATTAAATTCCCTCCCCGTATAATCCTTGCACAAACCTTATAAACTTACCTTACCTTTTACAAATTCACCTCCATGGATTATTTGTAAGAACGAAAGATTACCTATGTAAGCATTATAATTGAAATTTCAGAAAATTTAAACTAATTTAGCTTCAATGGTAACCTGGGAAATTAAATGGTAGAATATGGACTGCAAGTGGTTCTCAATTAGAAAAAACATAGAAAAAACAGTGTTTCTGTTTAAGCAAGAAACACTGTTTTTTTAAATGTTTAAGTTATTTAGGCTAGCTTCTTTAATGAAGCTCTGAAAGGCCTTAGTGACACTATTATTATATTTGTTAGGATTAAGTGCTCCGTATAAATACCTATTTATCTTAAATTTATCCAGTTCAACTACTTTTACTTTATTAAGTTCTAAGGCTTCCTTTAAGGCCCACTGGGAAACAAAGCTTAGTCCAAGCCCCGCTTCAACGGCTGTTAAAACAGCTCTAGTACTGCCAAGTTCCATCTGAATGTTTAAACTTTTAACCGAAATATCGTTATTATGTAATTCCTCTTCAATTACTCTTCTCGTTCCTGACCCTATTTCCCTAACTATTAGGGGTTGAGATTTTAAGTTTTCAAGGCTGATTGACGTGCTTTTAAAATTAGATGGTGCTATCAAAACGAGCTGATCGCTGGCTAGCTTAAAAGTTTCAAACTTTGTAT
>JUEG02000769.1_pt1 | contig 73527 bp, 76 predicted proteins | sample 432341 | NCBI WGS metagenome assembly JUEG02 (sample SAMN02953476, study PRJNA257561) | rock porewater metagenome | biome: terrestrial; feature: Opalinus Clay rock; material: porewater; isolation source: Opalinus Clay rock BIC-A1 borehole | place: Switzerland: Mt Terri URL, St-Ursanne ... | reverse complement strand
CCGCAGGATTTTAAGTCCTGTGCGTCTGCCAGTTCCGCCACTCCGGCACTTGTGAAGCGACAATTGTTATTATAGTACATTTAAATCGTTTGGTCAACTAATATTTTTTTCCAGTGATAAAATTATTCCATGTAAAATATCAGCCTCGCTTACAGTTATCTTTTCCATTTGAAGAGATTTTAACAACACCTCAAAAATTTTTATTCCCGGGATAATTATATCTGCTCTTTGAGCCTGAATTCCCGGTACCTTTACCCGCTCAGTTAAAGATAAACTATTTAAATACCTATAAATTTCTTTTATTCTTTGCAAAGTAAGCTCATAGCCATGAACTTTCTTGGGATCATAATTATCTAATTTTAAGTCTATCGCGGCCAAAGTGGTTATAGTTCCCCCGACTCCAACCACTCTTAGATTAGTTCTTGGTATATTACTAATAGCTACTTGAAAATGTTTTTCGATCAAGTCGTCATTATAATTTCCATCAGCTAATCTAACAGCACCAATGGGTAAACTCTCACAGCATAGCTGCTCTTCTTTATTGGTCCATATTATTTCAGTGCTACCCCCTCCAACATCGACAACAATAGTGTTTTCTAAGGATGATTGTATGGCATGCTCGAAGCCATTAACTACCCCAAAGTAACTTAAGTAAGCTTCCTCTTGCCCACTAATGATTTCAACTTTTAGGCCAGTCTCTTCTTTGACCAGTTCACAAAACACCAAACCGTTATCCGCATCGCGTACAGCGCTAGTTGCTACAGCCCTGACCAAGTCCGGTTTTACACTACCTAACTTATCCCTAAAGCATTTTAAGGCTAAGATTGTTCTTTCCATCGCCTCTTTTTTAAGGCTACTGTTTGTTGCCATGCCCTCACCGATTCTCGTGGTAATTAAGTCACTCTCTAAAATTCTCTCTAATTTACCCGCTCCCATTTTAACTATCAAAAGTCTAACTGAGTTAGTACCTATATCAATCGCAGCTCTAACAGACATCAAACTAACACCCCTTACTGAACGCAAATATCAGTTCCCTTCATGCGTTCATTTCAGTACTTATAATAGAAATATTTAAAGCATTCCCGAAAAGGGAATGCTTCTATAATGATTAACCTGAACGTCTGCCGCCACGGCCACCACGTTTAGATTCAGTATTCTTTTTGATAGCCTGTTGTCTTTCATCGCTGTCTTTCATGAATTTAGACATTCTATCCTCAAAATCCGGAACAGGCTGGACACGTCTTGGAGCAGGCCTATGCGATGGAGTTCTCTGAATAGGCTTTTTCTCTGATGGAGCTTGAGCTTGTTTTATAGAAAGCCCCACTTTACCTTTACCATCAATAGAAATGACCTTTACTGTCACCTTTTCTTTTTCTTTTAAGAAGTCCTTAACATCCTTAACGTAAGTATCCGCAACCTCAGAGATATGAACTAAACCTACTGTACCGCCTGGTAGTTCAACAAAAGCTCCAAAATTGGTAATACCGGTGACTAATCCTTCAACAATGCTGCCGATTTCAATTGACATACTAAAAAAATTCCTCCTTAACCTAATAAACATACTTATGGTAGTATTATATCTTAGTAAAACTGAGCGTGTCAAGAATTAATACAAAGGAGTTTCCTTATTTAATTCTTTGAGGTCTCCAATTTCCGCAGGCATTATAAGTATTTCCCCGGGTTTTACAAAGCCTAACTTTTCTCTGGCCACTCGTTCAACATATTCATTAGTTTTTAAAAGATCAATTTTTTCCTGTAGTTCTTGGTTCTGCTTCTTAGCTAATGCAATTTCTTTCTCAACAGAGGCAACCTCACTACTTAATTCTTTTGTTTGTAGCATTGGTGCGCCTATTCCATAAACTATGTAACCCGCAAAAAAGAAAATTACAATAAACATAAAATTACGCGAAAGAAATTTTTTAAATCCCCTTTTTGACTTTCTCGCTTTTGGATGTAGTTCTACAACATTATTATTCACTTTCTTCTTCTCCTTCCAGATCAAACAAGCCTAAATTACTTCCTGGAATTATTATAACAACTTCATAACCCTTGGCTTTCGCTCGATTGAACAAAGTCGCCACAGTACTCGGACTAATTTTCAATTTATTGGCTATCTTTGCGCTGGAAAAACCCATTTCTTTCAAGGTCACCACTTGACGCTCTCGGAAACTTAATTTTTCGATTCCCCTCAACTCAATTTTCATCGGCTCGCCTCAAATACTATCCACAAGTTGTTGACAAGTTGTGTACAATTTAATTACACTATTTCTACAACAAATCAATTTCTCCTGCTAATTATAGAAACTTTTTCCAATAAGATGGAAAGTTATTAAATTTATTTAGTACAACAAAAATGAGGTCAGGTTAAATATACCTGATCTCATTTTCGTTTTAAGGCCCGAATTAACCTTAATAGGGCTCTTTCTTTCGTTCTATAGTATTTCCGCTTAAAACGAGTACTTAACAAGGCAACCGGCCTCCCAAACAACTTCCACAAGATTCTTTGAATAAGTCCCGTTATCTTTGCTACCAGAAAGCTAATAAACCCTAATGGAATTAGCAAAACTTTTCTTATTAGTTTAAACGGAAATAATACTATTTGGATAATAAGCGTTAATATATAGGCTATACCCTTGAAAAATTTTACAATTAATGGCGTTATCCACTTCCCAAATATCTTTATATAGATGAGTGCACCAGTTATTAATCCGATAATAACGTAAAACCTGACTTCGCCAAAATTGCCCAGAAGGAGGAAAACAAAAGTAAATATCGTTATGACTAACCAAAAAAAGTAATCACTAATGTTACTTAAAGGTTTATTGGGTTTCCACCACTTGTGCATCCTATAATACAGATCGTAAAACATCCCTATACATAAACCTATGAGTAGAGTAAGTCCAAAAGAGTAAAGCTGGCTTGTCAAAGGGGTCATTGGCTAATCACCTACTTAAATATCCTGTCTAGCATTCCTTTTCCTCTGTGTTTTAGGGTTTTGACGCCCCGATCTTCCGTATAGTCAATAGAATTGACAGCTCCCTCAACACACAAACTACCACTTTCTAAGTTTAACTGAGTTATATGTAAGTTCTCGCCTTTTAGGATCATTACGCCCATTTCTGTTTCTAAAATAATTTCTTTTTCATCAAAGCTTCCAACATTGCTTACACCTTCAATAGATAAAAAGGCTCTATCTGTCATTATTACCTTATGTTTTGGCTGAGTATTGTTTTCCACAACATTCCCCCCTTTTGACCATAATAATTTATTTTAATTGTTATGCGAAACTAAGATTAAATATGTCTGACATGTTAATAAACAAGAAGAGCACATCGCTTAAACAAGCAATGTGCTCTTCTCGGTTATTTCCAGAACTTTTCTATTTTTACGTCCTTAAAGTAATAGGCAACAATTTCTTCCGGACTATTACCTTGCTTAGCTAAATAATGAGCTCCCCACTGACTCATCCCTACTCCGTGTCCAAAGCCCTTTCCTTTGAACACTAGTTTGCCGTTTTGCAAAGTGAGACTATCTAGTAACATTGATCTAACTTTATCACTACCTAGTGCGAGTCTCAGGCCTGGGCCGCTTATCACAGTATCCCCAAGCTTAACTTTTAGAGCCCGACCAGAAGGGCCTCTCTCAGCAATGCTAACAGAATTAATCGGTCCCGGGTCACGTCCAATTTTGTCCCTAACTGCATTTCTTACCTCATTTACACCAACTGAATAGGTCCACGACTTGTTCTCCTCTGGTCCTATGGTAATTCCCTTATCTTCAACAACCCTTATATACGGCGTCGGCTCCTTTGTATAATCTAGGCCTTCTCTAGCAGTAGCAGTTTTGCCTCCTGCATCTGCATAGAACCAGGCCTTGATAAAGTCACCTTTATAAGTGACAATTTCCCCGCGGGTCTTGTCTACAGCCTTTTTAACAGCATCATTTATTCGTTTAGGATCATAAGCTTGGAATTCCTCCACACTTGTAGAAGCATCCGTGCCATGTAATTCTTTAACTCTTCCGGCCTGAATGTTTTCCATAGTGAAGGTCCTTGCTAATATTGCTTGCGCAGCCAAAGCATTAATCGGCCAAGTTGGCTCCATTTCTGCCGCCACAACACCTACTAAATATTCTTCCAGTTTGATTTCTTTCTTTTCACCGGTTTCATTTATAAATAGAGTAATTGTCGGTTCTTCCCGTAACTCTCGGGCTTGTTCTCTTGGTTGTTGCTGTTGATTATCAGGCCTAGGAGCTGGCCTTTGTTGTGGATTACCAGGACACCCCACCATAAAGGCCATTAAGAGTATTAAAGTTAATAATATTCCTATCATACCTTGCTTTCTCCGAGTCATAAACTAACCTCCCAAATATTTTAGGGTTAGTTTGTCTCCAAATTACTCTTTTTATACTGTTATAAAGTTTAGACTAGATTACTTTATATAAGTCTTGTGCTTTAGCTACTGGAACGTTTTCTTTGATTTCGACTATTTCAACGGTTATAGTTTTATGGCCAAAGTTCAGCGCGATTTTATCTCCTAATTTAACTTCAGAGCCTGCCTTTGCTGTTTTATCATTAATAAGGACTTTACCAGCATCACAGATATCTTTGGCTAAGGTCCTTCTTTTAACTAATCTTGACACTTTAAGATATTTATCTAACCTCATAGAACCCCCACCTCCTAGTATAACGTGCGTCTAATTCGATTTCCTCATTACGCGCGTTTCAGTACTTTAAACCGAAATTTTGTTTCCACTATTGTGGAAACATATACAGTCCTGAAGTACAAGAAAGGCGCATATAGTTCGATTTCCTTATTACGCGCCTTTCAGTACAGCATACCTCTGCCATGTTTCCATAGATGTGGAAACATATACTTTGCTGTATAAAAAAATCAGGTTCATAAAGAACCTGATTTTACTTAAGTATAGTGTAGTAGCTATTATTTAGCTTACAGCGTCCTTTAGAGCTTTACCAGCTTTAAATGCAGGAACTTTAGCGGCAGCGATTTCAATTTCGTCACCAGTTTGTGGATTTCTACCTTTTCTAGCGGCTCTTTCTCTAACCTCGAAAGTACCAAAGCCAACTAGTTGAACTTTATCACCTTTAGCTAACGCTTCTTCAACACTTGATAGAATAGCATTAACAGCTTTCTCGGCGTCTTTTTTAGTTAGTTCTGTTTTTTCTGCTACACTGCTTACTAGATCTGTTTTATTCACAAAGAATCCCTCCTATATTTTATTACTTGATAGCATTTCGCTATATTTCCCAAAACTCCTTCTTTTGTAACAATTTTTACCTAATTTATTTCTATTTAGTCCCTTTTTCTGCACCTTTTGCCAAATCCCAATAATTATCTAGTTGTTTAAGAGATAATTTAGTCATATCAAGACCCTTTTCGCGAATAGCCTTCTCCATGAACTTGAATCTATTGCTAAACTTTATGTTGGTCTTTGATACAGCCGCTTCCGGATTAATCTTAAAAAAACGAGCAAAGTTAACTATTGCAAATAACAAATCGCCTAATTCTTCTTCTATTTTTCCAATATCGCCCCCAGTTACTAGTGCCTCTGTAACTTCATTCAATTCCTCGTTAACTTTATCTAAAGCACCTTTATAGTCAGGCCAATCAAATCCCACCTGAGCAGCACTTTTTTGCAATTCTTCAGCTTTTAGTAGGCCTGGCAAAGTTTTGTTAACATTATCTAGTGCTGATTCAAAGATAAGACCCTTACTAGCTTTTTCGTCCCTTTTGATTTCTTCCCACTTGCGCACTACTTGTCCGCTTGTGTTAGCTTCAGCATCGCCAAAGATATGAGGATGTCGCCTAATAAGCTTTTCCTTTATCTCCATTATTACATCATTTATATCAAAATATTCATTTTCTGAAGCAATTTGACTGTGAAATACTATTTGTAACAATAAGTCTCCCAATTCTTCCCTAAGTTTATCCATGTCTTCCTCTTCTAAAGCTTCTAAAACCTCATAAGTTTCCTCTAACAAATGCTTCCTAAGTGTCTGGTGGGTCTGTTCTTTATCCCAAGGACAGCCTGACTCCCCTCTCAATTCTTCCATTAAGTTTACTAGGGGGTCTAATGGATATCTTCTTTTGTCTATGTAGATTCCCTTTAGTGGCGGCACGTAGACGGTTGTTAAGTGGTCAAGCCATTCTATCCTGTCTAATTCATATAACTTAATGTCTTTGACTTTTTCTTGGTCAGGAATTCCTAATGCCCTCAGCACTATTATTTCGAAATCATCGGGATAGAATTCCATTAGAGTTAACTTAAGATCGGATGCAACTTGGCGATTATATACTTGCGTTAAAACATTGCCTTGTGCCAAATTTGGCGGTTGTTGTTCAATTTGTAGTGCGTCAATAATAGTCAAACCATTAATCGGATCTATACCCAATACACTAAACAATTGATCTAAAAAGCTCATTGCCGGTTGGATTCGATAGGCGATCCTCTGCTCTTTGGCCATACTAACAATGTTTGCTACAGACTCTTCTGCAACTAAAGGATGTCCCGGTACGGCATATATAACATCTTCTTCCTCATTTATAATCTTCTCAGCTATTTTACGATACACTTCAGTAAAATCATCTGCTTCCTCATAAAATGCATCGAAGGTTTGAAAGTCTACACCTTCTTCTTGGAGTTGTGTAACCACAGGGTGATGTTTTGTTCTAAAATACTTCTTACAGTTTTTTTTCTTCAATAATTTATATACTCCTAAGGGTAAATCATCTAAGGAGCCAGTACCAAGCCCAACAATAATTAACATGCTAACCTCCTTGGACTAAACAAGTCTATTAAATTAGCTTTGCTATCCAAGTATATTTTACTTTAATATATTCAAAGAGGCAAATCGAAAGGATGCACATCTATTCCCGACGCGCATCCTTAGAGGCATAATTACTATGTTCATTACGGTTCCATTTGCTTTGCTAAAAACCCCGCAGCTGTTTCGGCTAACTTAACTTCCATCTGGCCCATTTGCACGTTCTCATCCTTTGAGCTAAGAATTACCGCTCCAATAGGGTCACCTTCTGAAATTATTGGTGCTATAACTTCGGCAGAGAACTTGCAATCTTCCTCGTCATCTTTACATTCTTTACAAAAGGAATGCTCTGAGGGCTTATTAATCAAAATTGCCTTTCTATCCTCCATTACCTTTTCCATTGCTGAACTAACCGGTTTATTAAGAAATTCCTTCTTAGGAGCGCCAGAAACTGCAATAATAGTATCTCTATCAGCAATACAAGCTATATGGCCTGTTGCCTCATATAAAGAATCTGCATATTCTTTAGCAAAATCGCCAAGTTCTCCTATAGGGGAATATTTCTTTAATATAACCTCACCTTCACGGTCAACAAATATCTCTAGCGGATCTCCTTCACGAATTCTAAGGGTTCTACGGATTTCTTTGGGGATCACCACTCTTCCTAGGTCATCAATTCTACGGACAATCCCAGTTGCTTTCATCCTTCTTCCCTCCTTTTTCTGCAAATATTTACAGGATATTTCCTTTCACAGATAGTATATAACTCCCCATAGTTAATTATTCATTTTTTTCCATAGTTTATAGTAATATAACTAAATGCATGTCGGAATTAGAACACAAGAAAAGCGCGTTTAATTCGGTTCCCTCATTACGCGCGTTTCAGTACTTCAGACCGAAATCATGTTATCCACAATTGTGGTAACATATATATTCCCGAAGTATAAAAAAACCCTAGCTTAAAAGCTAGGGTTTCCTTCTTTTGTTTTAATTATAATAACTTTTACTTCTGACCTTCAGGTAATTGACCTTCCTCTAAGGGAACTTCCGGGTTAGCTCCTCCGTGTGGATTGTCACCTGTTGCCGGTGGCATTTCACCGCCAGCACCACCAGCACCACCAGCACCGCCAGCTCCTGGCATACCAGTTGGAACAGGTGTTTCAAATTCTATTTTAATATCAATTTTTGCAACTTCTTCTAACTTAGTGAAGAAATCACTAACAGCTTTATTTTCAAGCATTTGTTTAATATCTGCTTGATAATCTTCAAACTTTTCTTTGGCTCCGGTAACTAAAATTACATGGTAACCAAACTCAGTTTTAACAGGTTCAGCAATCATTTTGTCAATTTCTGCAGCAAAGGCTGCTTTCTCGAAAGGCTCAACCATTTGACCTGCTCCAAAGAAACCTAATTGACCGCCAGTAGCTTTGTTGCTATCATCAGTTGATTTTTCTTGAGCCAATTTAGCGAACTCTTCTTTTAACTTGCCTGCTTCTACTTTATTTAGTGTTTCTATAATTTCTTTAGCTTCCTTTTCTTCTTTTACAAGGATGTGACTAGCTTCAACTTGTTTACCAAAGGATGCTTTGTTGTCTTCATAATATTTTTTAACTGCAGCATCATCAATCTTAGCATCTTTAATTAAAGAATCTGTAATTTGCTTTTCGACAAGCTCAAGTTTAATCTCTTCACGGATATACTTTTCAGTAATAGTATTATCCTTTAGATATTGATCAAATTGCGCTTGATCACCTTGGAAGTACTCTTGGACAATTTGCTTTAATCTAGTATCAATATCAGCCTCGGTAATTTTAATTTTTCTTTTTTCGCCTTCTTGTACTAAAAGTACCTTTTGAACCATTTGATCTAAGGTTTGTTGCTTAAGGGCCCCCACCATGCTCGCTAAGCTAGGGTCATTTAAATCAACTTGGTATTGTTTACTCAATAACTCAAGGCTTTCATCTAAGTCCTTCTGACTGATTTTTTCACCATTTACCGTTGCAACAGTCTTGTCACCACAACCCACAACTACAAGTGAAAATGTTAACAAAATAACAAGACCGAATATTAATTTCAATTTTTTAGACATTCTGCTACCTCCTTCATTTAATAAATCAATTATATCAAACTGGCTTGCTTGTCCGCAACACTTTTATTTCGACAAATGTTTCCTCTATTTGGCAGAGGTGCTTTTCCTTAGGTAAACCTTTTACAGAAAGTTTTATCTCTAAGCCCTCTGACACACCAAAGGCAATCCTGCGAGGAAACTTTCGGCTAAGAGCAAAAAGTTTCTCTCCACTTAATATATTGGGATCCCAAAAAAGCAAGCGGATGACATCTCCCTTTTGTTGAATAGTGGTAACTCCCAATTCCTGAGCAATTACTTTTAACTTGGCAATATATATTAAGTTCCTTAATGCTTGAGGTGGATCTCCGTAGCGATCTTCCAACTCTTCTTCTAGCTCCTGCAAATCATCCATAGTTCCAATTGCACCGATCTTTTTATAAACCTCTATCTTCGAACTTTGTTCCTTGATATAATCATTGGCTATGAAAGCATCTATATCCAATTCTATGCTCACGTTCTTTTCTTTGTGTAAAGGTCTTCCTTTAACCTTTGCTATTGCCTCTTCTAGCAATTGACAATAAAGTTCATATCCTATAGATAAAATGTGCCCGTGTTGCTCCGCACCTAAGATATTCCCAGCTCCTCGAATTTCTAGATCACGCATGGCTATTTTAAAACCCGATCCAAAGGCAGTAAATTCCTTGATTGCCTGAAGTCTCTTTTCAGCAATTTCTGATAAAATCTTGTTTTTCTTAAAAGTAAAGTATGCATAAGCCGTTCTATTGCTTCTACCTACACGCCCGCGCAGCTGATATAACTGGGATAGACCCATATGATCTGCTTCGTCTACTATCAACGTGTTAACGTTGGGAATATCAAGACCCGTTTCAATAATGGTAGTGCAAACCAGAACGTCGTGCTCGCCCTTCATAAATTCAACCATTACCCTCTCTAATTCTTCTTCCTTCATCTGCCCATGGCCTATAACCACTTTGGCATCAGGAACTAAAGTCTGAATTAAATAAGCCGTTTTATCAATATCCTGGACCCTATTATGTACAAAATACACTTGACCCCCTCGACCCATTTCCCTTTCAATAGCATCTCTAACCATATTAGGGTTAAATTCAGCTACATACGTCTGTACAGGGAACCTTTCTTCAGGAGGTGTTTCCAAAACACTCATATCCCTTGCGCCCGTAAGTGACAGATATAGAGTGCGTGGTATGGGAGTAGCAGTCAGAATTACTACGTCGACGGTTTCCTTTATTTTTTTTAGTTTCTCTTTATGGGTTACGCCAAAACGTTGTTCTTCATCGATGACTATTAGACCCAAGTCTTTAAATTTAACATCATCTTGTACCAGTCTATGAGTTCCAATTAATATATCCACTAAGCCCTGACCTAATTTTTTGATCGTCACTTTTTGTTCTTTTGCTGATCGAAATCTACTGAGCATTTCGATGTTTATCGGAAAACCCGAAAATCTTTGCATGCAAGTATTAAAATGTTGCTGTGCCAAAATAGTCGTTGGAACCAAAATGGCAACCTGTTTGCCATCCATCACCGCTTTAAACGCGGCCCGTAAAGCTACCTCTGTTTTACCATAGCCAACATCGCCACATAGCAGTCTTTCCATGGGTTTAGGACTTTCCATATCTGCTTTGATCTCATCAATGGCTTTTATTTGATCCGATGTTTCTTCATAGGGAAAAGCTTCCTCAAAATCCTTCTGCCACACCGTATCTTTTGCAAAACCATAGCCAGGAACTATTTCTCTTGCAGCATAAAGCTTAAGCAAGTCATCTGCCAAGGCCTCAACAGACTGCATCGCTCTAGTTCTTACTTTGGCCCACTCACTACCACCTAATTTATTGACCTTAGGTTTATGTCCTTCTGCCCCTAAATATCTTTGGATTAGTCCTATTTGCTCTGTTGGCACATATAGCCTATCCTCACCCTGGTATTTAACCGAAAGGTATTCTTTTTGAATGCCTCCTACTTCTAGTCTTTCAATGCCTAAATATTTACCGATACCGTGGTTGGCATGAACAACATAGTCACCTACTTTTAAATCTGCTATATTGGTAAAAGCCGCTCTCTTATTTTGGCCCGTTTTAGGAATTTTCTTTAGTTTCTTCTTGCTTTGACCAAAAATATCTTTTTCGGTTATAAATACTATTTTTTCATTAGTGAGCTCAAAGCCTTGTGGTAGATCACCTTGAATTATAGAGACTTGGTTCAAGCCTAGCTCATAATCCTCTAGGATGTTTCTAACCTTCTTACTTCTTATTTCACTTTCCGTAAAAATAATTATCTCAAAGTTGGCTTTTTTCCAAGCTTTCAATTCCTCAGCAAACAAGTTTATTTTACCCATAAAAACAGGAATATTCTTTGCAGCTACTGAGACAATATTGCGTGGATTAAGGTAAGGCACTTTCTTAGGTAGTAGTGAAAAGCCCACTTTAATGGTAGTAGTCTTATTAAGTATATCTTCTAACTTTTGAAGTTCTACTTGGTTAGGGAGAACCTCCCCTTTTTCTAAAAGATCAACATACTTTTGTCTCCACTCTTCAGTTAGCGTATCCTCAGACTCTTTCATTCTTGAGGGCTCATCAAAAATAACCAAAGGCGGCTCAGGAAAATATTGCAGCAGCGAAAACTTATCCTTCAAAAAAACTGATGTTAGAGATTGCATCCCATCAAAGAAAAGCCTTTCCTCTACTTTTTCCTGCAATTGACTAAATTTTTCTTTAAATCTATTGAGAACCTCAACTTTGTCTTGTTTAATTAGTCTTTTCTCCTGTTGCTGAATCTGGTTTTTTAAACTAACTAAACCTTTTTGCCAATCTTCCTCTTCAAGGATTAATTCCTTCGCCGGGTAGATAAGTGCTTCATTGATTTTCTCATTTGATCTCTGATTTATAACATCAAAAGTCCTTATGGAGTCTACTTCATCATCAAAGAGCTCCATTCTAAGCGGTTGCTCTGAAGCCAGTGGAAAAACATCAACGATCCCACCTCGTATACTAAACTGGCCTTTGCCTTCCACCTGGTTAATTCTTTCATAGCCTAACTTAACAAAATCACTTATTGTTCGTTCTAAGTCAATGGTATCCCCAGGTTTGATTTGGCGAGAGTTTAATTTTACCTTTTCCGGGTCAGCCATAGACTCCATTAAAGTACCGATAGGCACAACAATAGTAAGTCTCTCGCCACTCAAGAGACTCTGAATAGACTCCATTCTTTTAACACTGATTTCATTGCTGTAAGCGGTTACGTCATAGAGTAATGTTTCAAAACTCGGAAAAAACTTGATAGTCTCCTCAGGAAGGATAGTTTCTAAATATTCTGTCAATTTCCTACCCTGCTGGGTGCTATAGGTGATTATTAGACTATTTTTTTTAGCCTTTTTTATTACCCCAGCCATAAAAAAAACGCTTTGGATCCCCGACAAGCCAAAGGCAATCTGATCTTCCACCTTTTTCTCAATGGCCTCAGTCAGAAGATTAAATTCTTTAGACTGTTCTAAATAAGTCAAAATGTTTCTGTCTGCCATTAATTCCACTCCCAAACAAGAAATCCGCGTACAATTCAAGGACCTTCATTATTATATCCTTACAAATTATTTTAAGTCAATATTCCCCCATTTTAACCGTGGCAAAATTCCACACTAAATGGGGTAAATAGCCGAATATAATGCCAGCAATCGAATAATCAAATAGTTTAAAGCCTACTAGAGTCATGTACCCAAAGAAAAAGTGACCTAAAAAGCCACCTAAAGCTAACAGAGAGTTTCTTCTTCCACTTAACCAAAAATCGTATAAGGCCTCAAAAGCACCGAAAAAAGCATGATTCAACAGCACAGATGAACCCAAAAAAAGGGGAAACAAAGTTTTTGCAGACTCTTCAACCAAGGGTATAATAGCTATAATTCTGAAATTATTAAGAGGAGCCAATATTACCTTGTTAAAAAGATAAACTAACCCAACGGTTAAAAATCCAGTGGCAAAGAAAGTCACTATGCCTCCCCCTTTTATCCCTAATATATTAGTTAAATTTATTCATAGCAGGACTAATTCCCTCTTTAAGATAAGTGTATAAGGCTTCAGTGGCTGTATTTATTGTTTGTTCGATAATCTTACATTCCTCTTGATTAAATTTTCCAAGCACAAAACTTGTAACATCACCAAACATCGGCCGGTCAATTCCAACCTTCATTCTTGTAAAGCTTTCTGTATTAAGATGTTGTATTATCGACTTAATTCCGTTATGACCACCCGCAGATCCCTTAGATCTTAATCTTAATTGTCCAACTGCCAAGGACATATCATCATATATAACTATAATATCTTCAGCGGTAATTTTATACCAATGTAAAACCTGACTGACAGTTTCGCCACTTAAATTCATAAAGGTTTGGGGTTTAACCAAAATAACTTTTTCTCCATTTATATTACCTTCGCCTATTAATCCTTTAAATCTGTCCTTATCTACGCTAATATTTTCTTTCTTAGCAAATGCATCTAAAACCATAAAACCTATATTATGCCTTGTCTCTCTATACTGAAGACCTGGATTTCCTAAACCAATAACAACCTTCATTTATCTCTCACCGCCAAATCTAAAAATAAGCACGACTAAGGTTCAGGCGGAAAAAACTCCAGCTGAACCAAGTCTTCTTTATAATAATTCTATCTCATCTTAATACATTCGGCAACTGTAACGACAGGAACTACGCAAGCTTTTAAGTGAAATAGTACAAGAACTGAATGCAAACTTCAGTTCCCTTAATGCATTCAGTTCAGTACTGTTAACCTTAGCCTTTGCCAATAATTTGGCAAAGATTTTAATGAAAACAGTAGAAAAAGAATAGAGCTGTTAGCCCTACTCTTCTTTAGTATCCGCTCCATCATTGGCTTTATCTGCTTCTCCGGCACCCTCTGCAGCTTCCTCAGTTTCTACTTCTAATCTTGGTTGGACTATAGTAACTACTAAACTTTCACCCTCTGCAAGAATGGCAACATTATCTATAGCTACAATATCCTTAATATATAAACTATCACCTACATCAAGGCTAGATATATCAACTTGGATCCCATCGGGAATATCAGAAGGTAAGCATTCAATATCTATTTCTCTAATTCCATGTTGGATGGTTCCACCGTTATCTACCCCAACTGCATCGCCAACCAGCCTAATAGGTACTTTAGTGTGAATTTTTGATTTTAAAGAAACTTGCTGGAAATCAACATGCAGAACTTCTCCCTTAACGGGTCCCATGCTCATCTCTTTAATCATCACATTATGCTTTTCATTTCCATTGCCCATTACTAATTCAAAAAGGTGGTTTCTACCGCCTTGTACTAATAATTGACGAAGTTCTTTCAGATCCACCTTTATGGATCTATTACCTACTTCCGGACCGTAAAGAACTGCCGGAACCCAACCCTGCTCTCTGATTACTCGTAAATTTCCTTTCCCCTTTACATCACGTGGTTCTGCCTTTAAATTGAAGTTTTGCATAACTTATCTCCCCCTTTTGGATTCTTAGGGTTATTATTTCCTATTTTTTGACATAACAAACATATTATCGAATACAAATATTTAAAGAGATTTAAATATTCTGAAATTCGGGGGATTTTTAATGCGTAAAAGCAAACAATTCGTCTCCTTACCTGTTATTAGCACAAAAGAGGGAAAGCAAATCGGGACTATAAAGAAGCTAGTGATTGACCCTATTTCTAAACAGGTTGTTGCCTTAGTATTAGATAGAAAAAAGGCTAGCGAAGATGGAGTTCTCTTGTATCGAGATATCCGAAGTGTGGGAAACGAAGCTATAACCATTGACTCAGAAGACAAAGTCAAAGATCTATCCTCTCATCCGGAAATTTTAACTCTGCTTAAGTCTGAAGTAGGGTTAGTTGGTTCTAAAATACTAATTGAAAATGGAATTCTAGTGGGCAATGTACAAGACTACTGGATTGAAAAATCCTCAGGAAGGATTTTATTTATTGACTTTTCTAACGGATTTTTTAAGACTCTATTTAGAGGGATTGGACGATTAGAGGTAACACATATTAGAACCATTGGGCAAGAAATAGTAATCGTGAAAGAAGGAACCGAAGAAGAGGTAATTGACACAAGCAAGTTTAAGTTTAAAAATAATTAAAGGGCTAAGATAAATTCTTAGCCCTTTAGATTATTAATCGAAAAGTTTACTGACAGATAAATCTTCATGAATTCTGATTATGGCTTCACCAAAAAGAGGCGCCACAGAAAGTTCCTTAATCTTCGGGACTTTCTTTTCCTGTGGTAAAGCAATGGTGTTTGTCACAACAACCTCTTTAATAGAGGAGTTTTGTAATCTTTCAATAGCGGGTCCGGATAACACTGGATGAGTGCAACAAGCGTAAACTTCTTTGGCACCTCGCTCGATTAGAGCCTCCGCACCAAGAGTAATTGTCCCTGCTGTGTCAATAATGTCATCGACCATAATAACAGTTTTATCCTTAACCTTGCCAATAATATTCATTATCTCAGCCACGTTAGGTTCGGGTCTTCTCTTATCTATGATAGCTAAGGGCGCTCCGATCCTTTCGGCCAAATCTCTAGCCCTAGTTACTCCCCCTAAATCAGGAGAAACCACTACTAGATCCTCTAATTTTTTATTTATAAAATACTCTGCTAAGATTGGTACACCTGGCAAATGATCTACAGGCATATCAAAGAAACCTTGGATTTGCCCTGCATGTAAATCCATGGTAAGCACCCTTCTGACTCCACCTGTGCTTAATAAATTTGCGATCAATTTAGCAGTTATCGGATCTCTAGCTCTGGCCTTACGGTCCTGTCGGGCATAGCCATAATAAGGAATTACGGCTGTAACTCTCCTTGCGGATGCTCTTCTTAATGCATCTACCATAATTAGCAGTTCCATTATGTGCTGGTTTGCGGGCTGTGAAGTGGGCTGAATTACAAAAACATCGGCGCCTCTTACACTTTCTGATATTTTAACCCTTATTTCTCCATCACTAAAGGTGGTAACCTCGCTATCGCCTACCTTAACACCTAAATAATCTCCAATTTCGTTTGCTAAGTTTGGATTCGCATTACAAGAAAAAATCTTTAATTTACGACTGGAAAAAGACATCCACTTGACCCCCTGGCATATTTTTCTCTAATAACTCTTCGTCCTTTATTTCCTTTTTCCTTCTTTTTTGTCGAAATTCCCCGATAGTATTTCGCCCTTAATTAGCTAGAGCTGCCTTTTGTCTTGTTCCAATTTGGTATGCATACCTGCTTACTTCGCTCTAACCCAAGGGCCTCCGAAGGGACATTCTTGGTAATAGTAGAACCCGCGGCAATCACAGCATTTTTCCCTACTTTAACAGGGGCAACTAAATTAGTATTACTACCTATAAAGGCTCCGTCTTCTATTGTTGTAAGTGACTTATTTACACCATCATAATTACAGGTAATTGTACCCGCCCCAATGTTTACCTTTTCACCAATAACTGAATCACCAATATAACTTAAATGAGGAACTTTACTTCCAACACCTATATGCGACTTTTTAATCTCAACAAAATCTCCGACTTTTACGCCCTTACCCAATTTAGTGCCTGGTCTAATATAAGCGTAAGGTCCTATGTTAACTTCCTCATCAACAGTGCTTTCAAGTAGTATAGAATTTTGTACTATAACATTGTTCCCAATTGTGACATCCTTGAATCTACAACTTGGCCCAATCTCACAATCTCTACCTATAGTTGACTGCCCTTCTATAATGGTAAAAGGGTGAATAACTGTATCCATGCCAATACTAACATCCCAATCAATGAAAGACGAACTAGGATCAATAATGGTCACACCCTCTAGCATAAGTTTCTCTGCTTTACGTATTCGCATTTCCTTTTCAGCTTCAGCTAATTGGATTCGATGATTAACTCCCATCAGTTCTTTTGGATCTCTGATAACTTCCGCTTGCACCATCTGTCCATTTTTAACGAATATTTCTAACACATCAGTTAAATAATATTCTCCTTGAGAATTTGCCGGAGTAACGCTCTGTAATGCTTTATACAGTTCCTTACTATCAAAACAATAGGCTCCGGTATTTATTTCTTGTGTCTTTAGTTGTTCTTCTGTTGCGTCCTTTTGCTCAACAATTCTTTCAACGGTTCCCTTATTGCCCCTTATAATCCTACCATATCCCGTGGGGTCTTCCATTAAAGCCGTCAGAACCGTGGCTACAGCCTTTGTTTTAATGTGTTTTTCCACTAAGTTTGTAAGTGTCGTTCCTTGCACTAAAGGTGTATCACCGCATAAAACCAGTAGTGAACCATTGAATTCTTTCAATAATTCTTCTGCCTGCATTACTGCATGCCCGGTTCCTAGCTGTTGATGCTGAAAAACAAAATCAAGTTCAGAGCCCAAGGCCGCCTGAACCTTTTCTCCCTGATGCCCAACGATTAAAATAGGTCGCTCTACTCCGGCCTCTTTACAAGCCTGTATCACATGATCGACCATTTTCTTACCTGCAACTTTATGTAAAACTTTTGGCAGTTCAGATTTCATTCTTGTGCCTTTACCGGCCGCCAGTATTAGTGCATTAATTTGTGACAAATAAAACCCTCCTTTATACCCTTAATTTTTGACTAGTTCTGATAGATTATTCAACATTTTTCGGAAATAACCTTTTAATTTCAATTTTTACGAGAACAACAAAAGCGCGTACATTTCAGTTCCCTTATTACGCGCTTTTCAGTACTTCAAACCACAATCTTGTTTCCACTATCGTGGAAACATATACATTCCTGAAGTACAAGAAAAGCGCGTACATTTCAGTTCCCTCATTACGCGCCTTTCAGTACAGCATTCCGTTGCCATGTTTCCACAAATGTGGAAACATATATAATCTGCAGTACAAGAAAAGGAGCCCTATGGCTCCTTTTTTTTTGTTAACTTGCAGCTTCTTTTCCTTCTTCGTAAGCTTGTAAGACGGCGCTTTGAATTACTTCCCTAGCGGCAGGAGTAATCGGATGTGCTATATCTCTATACTCACCATCTGGAGTCTTTCTGCTAGGCATAGCCACAAACAAACCGTTTTGTCCTTCTACAACCTTAACATCATGCACAACAAAAGAGTCATCTATAGTAACAGAAACAATGGCCTTCATTTTGCCATCTAAATTAATCTTTCGTATTCTTACATCTGTAATATTCACAATATTCACCACCTTCCTGCATAGTTAACAGCTAATATTCTTTAAATTTGCATATTCTTCATTTGGTATAAAATTCCTTCTTTTTTCTTTACATTTTTTTGGTATTTGCCATTATTTTTTAACTATGGTAAAATATTACTCTATTTCATTCTATGTTATATCCTTCTTTCTCAAGAGTTTCCACGATATCTCTAATGTGATCTGCATTTTTTGTTTCCAAGGCTACTTGAACCTCTGCTTGGGCCAATGGAATATTTGCTGTAATCCGATCATGCGATATTGAAATGACATTGGCTTTAGTTTTTGCTATTACAGACAATAACAGTTGCAATGCACCCGGTTTATCTAAAAGTATCGTTTTAAACCTAAGGTGTCGTCCAGCCTTAGCTAAACCTCTTTCAATTATCATTGAGACTATATTTACATCAATATTACCTCCACTTAACACTACGGCTACTTTTTTACCTTTTAAGTTAAATTTCTTCGTCATGAGGGCAGCCAGACTTACTGCACCCGCCCCTTCTACTACCGATTTAGTTCTTTCTAAGAGCATTAAGATAGCCTTGGCCACTTCTTCATCGTTGACTATTGCTATGTCGTCAACATACTTTTGTACCAAATCAAAAGTCAGATTTCCAGGCCTTTTAACCGCAATTCCATCAGCAATTGTCGAAACAGACTCTAATGTATTAATTTGCCCAATTTGCTTGGCTTTATACATAGAAGGGGCCCCTTCTGCCTGTACACCCAATATTTTCACCTGGGGTCTTAAACTTTTAAGGGCTACAGCTATGCCCGATATTAAGCCGCCACCACCAATAGGTGCAATAACTGCGTCAACGTCGGGCAGGTCTTCTAATATTTCAAGCCCCATGGTGCCTTGACCTGCGATTACATAAGGGTCATCAAAGGCATGAATATAGGTAGCCTTGGATTCTTTTTGAATCTCAAGTGCTTTTTCATATGCATCATCATAGCTTTGGCCATGAAGGATTACCTCTGCTCCATAACCTTTTGTAGCCATAGCTTTGGTAATTGGTGCCCCCTCTGGCATTAATATAGTCGCTTTAATACCGGCACTTTGCGCACCAAAGGCTACCCCCTGAGCATGATTACCTGCAGAGGCAGCGATAACCCCCGCAGCCTTCTCTTCTTTGCTCAAATTCATTATTTTATTATAGGCGCCTCTTATTTTGAACGACCCTGTTTTCTGAAAATTTTCCTGCTTTAGATAAACGGAGACTCCTAAAATTTCACTAAAAGTGTGGGAAAAGTCTAAAGGAGTTCGCCTGACAATAGAATTAATATTTAACTTAGCTTGTTGAATTGCTGCAATCGTTACTGCGTCCTTTTCCACCAATATCACCTCACTGGTTTAATAAAGATCTCCCTAGATATAACATCTATGTTCTCTAGCTCCAATAAAGCGGTATAGTTTTCCACCAGTTTATTTTCAGGTTCCTTAGTACCTACTAGTACTCCAATCCCTAGGACCTGAACACCAAACTCTGCCATTAACTCAACCATACCTCTGGCAGTTCCTCCAGCTTTCATGAAATCATCAATTATCAAGGCCTTGGCCCCTTCTGGTAGAGCACGACGTGATAAGGCCATGGACTGAATTCTTTTAGCAGAACCTGAGATATAATTAATACTTACCGAAGAACCCTCTGTAACCTTACTGTCATCTCTAATTATAACCAACGGAATATCAAAGGCTCGTGCAACCATCAAAGCGATTGGAATCCCTTTAGTCTCAATGGTAACTATGTAATCGGGCTTCTCACCTGAAAATTGTGTGAAAAAAATTTCTCCTATCATTTTAACAGTTTGAGCGTCACCTATTAAGTCGCCCATATAAATAAATCCACCTGGAACTACCCTTTCTGGTTTGGCTAGCTCTAGACTCAAGGCCTCTAGAAACTTATGTTCCTCAGCCTCACTAATTTGCGGAAGATACTTTATTCCTCCTGCGGCTCCAGAAACAGTTTCAACTCTTCCTAGGTTCATAGTAATAAAGGTATCTTTAATAATTGTTATATCTTCGCTAATGGTTGATTTAGCAGCCATTAACAGTTCTGTAAAATGATTTAGCGAAAAAAGATAATTAGGCCTTTCCACAAGATATTTTGTTATGATTGAAATTCTTTCACTTCTTTTAAATTTTTCCAAGAGAATTGCCCTCCCCAAAATTTACCAATACAGTTCCAAATACGAATATTTTTCCTTAAAATTGGATTTTTATTCATCTTCTACGTTTATAAGCAAAAAACCTGCTCCTAATGTGCAGGTTTTATTTAGCCTCATTTATTATATCTGCAAAAACATCATTTTGATACATACAACAATTATTTCGCTTTTCTTTAGCTAAATACAGAGCAATGTCTGCCGTCCTTAACAGAGGATCTGTCTCCATCCCATCCTCCGGGTAAGAAGAAATTCCTATACTGATCGTTGGAAATGCTTTTTCTTTTCCGGCATCTTCAATAGTCTTTCGAATTCTCTCTGCTATTTCAAAAGTCTGCTCCTTAGTAGAATTTACGGACAATATTATAAATTCTTCTCCACCGTATCTTGCTACGATATCCGTTTCTCTTATACTTTCCTTCATTATGTCAGCTATAACTCTTAAAGCCTCATCGCCAGCCAGATGACCATATTGATCATTATATTCCTTAAATAAATCTACATCTGCCATCATCAATGAAAAAACCGGTCCATACCTCTCAGCTCTACTAATTTCCTGTTCAAGTAAGCGAAAGAAAACTCTGCGGTTATAAATTTCCGTCAAACCATCAAATTCTGCCATATGTTTAATCTTTTGATAAAGCTGCGCATTTTCAATAGCTACACCTATTTGGTTCCCAATTCCCACTAAAATCTCCCAATCCCTATTGCTGACTCCTATTTCCTTTTCAGTACCAATAGGCATTACACCTAAAATTTTATTTTTAGACTTTAGTGGTATATAGGCTACCATTTTAAGATTTGTCTTTTCATTAAATAGGCATCCTGTCTGCTTTACTTGTCCATTATAAAAGACTACAGGTTCGCCAGTTTTAACCACCTTACTAGCTATTCCTTCATTGATTATTTTGCAATCACTTTGGGCTACACTATCACCAAACAAACCTTGATGGATCTTAAGTTTCAATTGCCCTGTCTCTTCGTCGGTAAGAAATATTGCCCCAGCTTCTGTCCCCATTATCTCTACGACCTTTGAGAGCGCTTCCCTTAGTGTAATATCTAAATCAAGGGAACTGCCAACGGCCCTAGCAAGAGAGTTTAAGGTTTCTAAACGAACATTCTGACTCTGGATTTCTGCTTTCTTTTTTTCTCCTTCTTCAAAAAGCTGTGCATTTTGAATCGCAGTAGCAATCTGTCTCCCAACCTGCTCTAAAAAAAGCTTTTCATAGTGCCCATACAGGTGAGGTCTTTTGCTATTAAGGTTTAATGTTCCAATAACATTGCCTTTCACCCATAAGGGAACTCGAATGGCTGATCTCATTCCTTCCTCAACTAGCATTTCGTCTTCTAAAAATTCTTTTTTCTCTTGTAAGTCAATAGCGATATGGGTTTTCCCATTTAAAATAACCCATGACGGAGCCGTATTTTCTTTAGATATAGTAACTCCTTTTGTTAACCTAGTTTCCAAAGAAGTGTCAATACCAAAAACCAAAATATTGTCTTCTTCTATTGTTGCTATAGAAATTCGGTCAAAATCTATAATCTTTTTAATTTCTTGCGAAAAAGCCTTATATACATCATCGGTATTTAAACTTGAATTCATAATCAATGTCGTATTATTAAGTACCTCTAATTTCCGAAAGTTCTTTTCGATCTCTCTAGAGGCGCTTAAGTAATCATAGAACAAGATTAGTAAATTTTTAATATCTCGAACATTTGTGAAATTTTCTTCACTTTTACTGTCTTTTGAGATTTTAAGGTAACCCAGAGTAAATTCATCTTTAATTACCGGGATTAGCTCAGGGGCAATGTGGCCTTCTAAGCCAATAAACTGTACTTGGTTATTGCTGGCGATATCAACTATTCTTTGAAAAAAAGAACTGTTCTCAGCGTGCTGAAAGGTCTCTACCGAATATTCCAACTCTGCAAAAATAGAAAAAAGTTCCTTATCTTTCATTAGCTCTGATTGAAGAATAAAGCTTTTTATTAAATTTCTTCTAGAACCTTTCATATCTTTGAGGTCTTTTCTTATTTTACTGTAGAAAATTTCGCTATCCCCATTCAATACTTTCACCTGCCCTTACCCTAAATGTTTATTGGCCAATTCCCAATCTAATGCCTTATCTACATCAACGCCGATTTCAGGATCGTTGCTAATAATAGCAACAGCCCTAATATTAAACAGCTTATTAACTTTAATTTCTAAATCCGAGATTGATAGCCTTTGTAAAAGAAGCTTAAAAAGAAAATATAACCCCAGTACTTTAACCATTCGTAGAGGTTTTTTTCTATTCTCAATCAATTGCTCTAATTCGCTCTGACAAGTATTTATAACAGATGGATTTAGTAAGAACAAATTACCTCCCGTATACACTCCATCTTTTAACTTAACATAGGTGCGCTTAACTGTAGGAAACTTCTGTTCACAGGATTCTCTTGATACAATAGGATAAAACACATCTGCCTTGGCTTCTTCGCATTGTTCTATAAATCTGTCAATTATCTGTTCGTTTATAAAGGGTATATCTACTGTTACGATTAAAGTTTTACTTGTCTCAGCTGGCAAGTTCGATATTCCCAATATAACATTATCTAAAATACTGTTTCCCGGTTCTTTCAGAACTGCACTTTCAGGTAGATAATCTTTTAATTCCCGAGGACCAACCACTACAATCCCCGAAACCCGATTAGACCTTTGCAGGGCCTCTACCACATATTCAATCATTTTCTTTGACCCAATCTCAATTAAGGCTTCGCTTGTGACAGTGGTGTATGCTTTTAAGGAATCGCTGGTACTACCACCTGCAAGGACAATTGCTTGAATCATATTCATCATCCCTATTTATCGTCTTTTTGAGCCCGCAGGGCCTCCAACATACTACTTTCGGCATTCTCGATATGCGATTGAGCTAAGGCTTGAGCAAGTTCAATATTCCGGTCTGATACTGCCTCTACAATCTTTTTATGCTCCTCTAGTGCATCCTTTATTCTTCCCGGTTGAGCCAAAGAAGTCGTTCTAAACCGTTGTATTTGTTCTCGTAGGTTACTAACAATTTGGACCAATCGTTCATTTCGACTAGCTTTATAAAGTGCGTCATGAAAATCAGTATCCACATTTATCAGTTCATCTAAATCGTCGAGTTCCGTTAACTCTGATACTTTAACCAAAGATCTTTCTAACTGTTCCATTTCTTCTTCAGTAATTCTTTCGGCGGCCAGTCCTGCCGCCAGCCCCTCTAAAGCTGCCCTTACTTCAAAAACATCAGCAATGTCTTTTAAAGAAAGTCCTGCCACATAAGCACCTTTTCTTGGAATCATGATTACTAGACCTTCAAGTTCTAGTTTCCTAATGGCTTCTCTTACAGGTGTTCTACTAACACCCATTTCCTCGGCTAATTGAATTTCCATTAGCCGCTCATTTGGTGGTAAGTGACCATTGATTATAGCTTCTCTAATTGTTTCAAAAACGATTTCACGCAAAGGTTTATAGTTATCTAAATTTACAGGAATTAGTCTTTCTCTTTCCATGTCTGTAATTCCACCCTTCCTACATACCACTCTATCTCAATGTTATCCTAAAATTCCTTAAAAACTAGTCTTCTTTATATTTTACAATATTTATAGGTATAATTGCAATAAATTGGTAGCTATTTGTTATAGGTTTTAGTGACAAATACCTCATATTCGTCATTATCCATAACCTGGGCCACCCGCTCAGCTATTTCGGCAGTTTCCGTTATGGCGAATACTGTAGGCCCGCTACCGGACATTAGGGCTGCCTGAGCCCCTGCCTCAACTAACTGGCGCTTAATATTTACTATTTCCGGATGCATATCTAGCGTCACCGTTTCAAGAATATTACCTAAACTGTTTATAATTAGATTTTTATCATTCTCTTCAATAGCTTTGAGCATCTGTTTTGTCTGTGGTCGATTTATAACTTTACCAAGATTAAATCTACTATATACTTCTTTAGTAGAAACACTAAATATAGGCTTTACAAGCACCAAATTTAGTGGCGGCGTTATGCTATTCAGAGGAGTTAACAACTCCCCTTTTCCCTTAGCTAGTGCTGTCCCCCCGAATAAGCAAAAAGGTATGTCGCCCCCTAAGGTTGCTCCTATTTTTGCTAATTCTTCGAGGGATAAGCCTAAATTCCACAATTGATTAAGTGCGATTAAAGCAGCAGCTCCATTTGTGGACCCACCCGCTAATCCAGCCGCGACAGGAATACGCTTTTCAATGTGAATATGCGCTCCCTTGTGACCATTGGTATAATTATTTAAGGCTTCAGCAACCTTGTAGACAAGATTAGTTTGATCTAGTGGCACCTCTTTATGGTTTGAGGAGATACTTATTGTATCTTGCAGTTCAACCTCGACGGTATCTGCTAGGTCAATCGATTGCATAATCATTTCTACTTCATGATAGTCATCCGGCCTTTTCCCAATAATGTCCAATGTTAAATTTATCTTTGCATATCCATTAGTCTTTATTTTCACCCAAAACTCCGCCTTCCTTCTGTCAACTCTGTCTATCCAATTAAATTTTCTTCAGTTAATAATTTTTTCCTCTTTTTTAGAACTGCTTTTTTAACAGAGTTTTCGATTTCTTGCTCAATAATAGCTATGATAGGATCTAGTTTTTCATAAAAGATAACTATAATTTCTCCTTGTTTAGCCGCCTTCAAGGCTTTGGCCAAAGCTTCTTCTTCATTTAGAACTACTTTTAAGCTTTCAGTTTTTAACCCAGCCTCTTGAACTCCCTTTTTAAGTAAGCTAGCGACTTCGCCCACCTTTCTGCCTCGTAAATCTTTATCTTCTTTAATAAATACCTGATTAAAGCCCGCCCCGGCTATTCGACCCACCTGAACAATATTATCATCAGGCCTATCTCCCGGCAGACCTATTATACCTGTTAACCGTTTATGCTTAATTTTCTTAAGCATATCTATCGTATTTTTATAAGCTGCCTCATTGTGGCCGTAATCTATTACCACTTTAAATCCGTTAAGGTCGAAGATGTTTAACCTGCCGGGATTATCCTGTAATGTTAGTTTAAAGGACGTGAGTACCTCTTTTATATGTCTAAGCTCAATTCCTAAGGCTACGGCTGCAGCAGTGGCTGCTAAGACATTTTGCATATTATGAACTGCTAAGCCTTCCAGAGTAATTGGGATTTCTTTTGCATGAGCTATCTTTTGAATTTGATTACCTTCTGCGAATATCACATAGCCTTTTTTTAAAAATATAGCCTTTCCACCAATACCTAGATGTCTGCGCACATAGATATTGTTTTCTTGTAGACTAAAAAAGATGGTTTTACAATTTACTCTAGGTGTTACACTCATAACCAGATCATCATCAGCATTTAAAATGGCATAGCCTTTCTTCCTCACTGTTTCCACAACCAATGACTTAACATAGGCCAAATCTTCCAAGCAATTAATACCTTGTTGACCCAGATGATCTGCACTTATATTGGTAATAATGCCTACATCGCTTTTGTCATAGCCTAAACCTCTGCTTATAATACCCCCTCGGGCAGTTTCTAAGACGGCCGCCTCAATGGTCGGATCTTTTAAAACTGCTTTGGCGCTTAATGGTCCTGCCATATCTCCTTGAACCACCAAATTATTTCCTATGTATATCCCATCGGTGGTTGTAAGTCCAACCTTAAGGCCACTTCTATTTAACATGCTGGCTATGAGCCTGGCTGTGGTTGTTTTTCCATTGGTACCTGTGACCGAAACAATAGGAACTCTAGTCTGTTTGCCCTTAGGAAATAAGTAATCAACAATTGCCTCTCCGCAAGGTCTAGCAATTCCTTGATCTGGATAAAGATGCATCCTTAATCCCGGTGCTGCGTTAACCTCTATGATACTTCCGATTTTGTCATTTAAAGGCAAACCTAGATCTTTACTGATAATATCAATTCCTGCAATATCCAATCCAATTATTTGTGCGGTTCTAATAGCCATTTCCTTGACTTTAGGGTGCAACTGTTCAGTTACGTCTACACTGAAAGCTCCTGTACTTAAATTAGCGCTTTCCCTAAGAGCTAATTTTCTTCCCTTTTCTAGAACACTATCAGGAGTTATACCTTTTTTGGCTAAAGTCAAAAGAACCACCGAATCAAGCTTGATCTTAGTTAAAGGCTTTTCATGGCCCTCGCCTCGTCTTGGGTCCTTATTTAAAACATTAACTAACTCTTTTATGGTCGAAATACCATCACCGATTACGTAGGGAGGGACTCTTTCAGCAGCAGCACAAACTGCGTTATTCACAACTAAAATTCGATACTGTTTACCTTCTACATATTCTTCTACAAGGGCTGAATTACAATATAACTTTGCTATTTCAAAAGCTCTTACAAACTCCGCAAACGTTGTTAATTTAATTGACACTCCTTTCCCATGGTTTCCGTCAAGAGGCTTGACTACTAGAGGTTTTTCTAGCCTTTGCCAGGCCTTTTGCAGTTCTCCATTGGAACTAACCACACAACCTCTTGGTACAGGGATTCCCGCCTCCCAAAGGAGCTGTTTCGTTAAGTATTTATCAGAGGCAATGTCAACGGCCAAACAACTTGTGTTCTGACTAATAGTTGCACCTATTCTTTTTTGATATTTTCCATAACCTAACTGAACCAAGCTATTCTCCAGCTCCAACATGGGAATATCTCTCTTCTTTGCTGCTGTTACAATGGCCTTAGTGCTTGGCCCTAAGCCATGCAGAGCGGAGCAGGACGATAATTTAGCCAGGATCTCCTTAAGTTCCACTGGCTTTTTGTCCAAAATTTGGTTAACTATTTCAAAAGCCGCTAGACCGGCCGTAAGGCCCACTGCTTTAATTTCATATTCATATACAATCTCATATACGCCTTCTATATCAGTGCTCCTGGTTTTACCATAGATAACCTGGCAACCTGCTAAAGTTTGTAATTCTAGTGCCACATGTTCTATCACGTGACCGAGCATTGTTCCTTCTTTAAGCCTCTCAATAAATCCCCCAGCTATCCCCTTAGCACAATAATGTTCCTCCAAACTAGGGATTAACCCAACTAAGACCTCGTTAAAAGCCCCCAACTGGGCTGTTGTTAAATTGTGATAACTACCCAGACTCACAATCATTTTAATTACTTTTTGAAATGAGTAAATATTTTTCCCCTCTATAGCTCTTATATCCGTTACTTTCATACTTGCCTCCTACTTAAATTGGTGCTCTGCTTTTTAAATTATATTTACTTCCTTTGGTCAGGATATGTAATAAGACATTAGTCAAGGTTAAGGGTTGATTAGAATCCGTTTCTGAAACATTAGTATCCTTAATCCCTCGTCCATCAATAATGGTTACAGTTTGAGATCCATAGACCTCAAAAACCCCTTCGGAATCTACAATTATTGCTGTATCCTCATCTATTCCAACACCTAATATATTTGGATTTTGGGCCACTGCAGTTAACAATCTACCGATCCTACCTCTTTGAGCAAAATGCTGATCAATGACAATTTCTCTAACTAAGCCCATACCAGGTGCCATTTTAACCGTATTAAGTTTGGGTATATCGTCACTATTGCCTTCAACAATCATGTTAACACTCATAACAGAGGCACCTGCACTTGTCCCAGCGATTACTTTTCCCTGCTCATATGCCTCTTTTAAGACTTTATCTATTAAGGTACCCCCTAGCAGGGTAGTAATTCTTAACTGGTCTCCCCCTGTAAAAAAAATTCCTCCGGTTGATTGAATTATTTTTGCCTTCTCAGATTGCTCTGCCTCGTTTCTGTTACCAATGTCAAGCAGCTCAACCCTTTCAATTCCTAAACCCTTAAAAATCTCAAAGTATTCATTTCCTACTTCTCTAGGGTACTCTGTAGCGGTAGTTAGCACTGCCAAGGAATTATCACCTGTACCTTGAACCAATTCTACAACCTTTTTCAAGATCGCACATTCACCTTTTTTATCTTCTGCACCACCAATAATAACCAGTTTTCCTTTTGAGTTTTTAGTCATATTCAACCACCTTAAATTAACAATAACATTTTTATATTTTTTCCAATTTTAGCATTATTTATCCGATGGCATAGCAAAGTCAGAAGGGGATGCGGAGCTTTCTGCCCACATCCCCTTACAAAACTATTCAGCCTGAACTAATGCTCTTACCCTTCTGAATGCCGTAGCAACCACTTTAATAATTGCTGTCACATCAATTGATCTTTCATTGGCTCTTCTTCCTTTTACATATTCCAGAACAGGCATTACATCAACGAACATTCCTGGCCTAATACCGGGAAGATCCACAAAGGTAGTAAAGCGTATCTCCCCTTCAACAACATGAACGGGTTGATCTCCCGCTAAGGTGGCGGCTACATACCTAATTACGATTCGGATCACTCCACGAACGATTACCTTATCTGGAATTACTCTTACTTCCTCAACTTCTACCGTTGCATTTACAGAAAGCACCATCTCCACATCTGGTTTCTGTGGAGGTATATCGATAGCCTCTTCCACTAGCACTTGGTTTTGTCTTCTTGAAACTACATCATTTACAGGTCTAACACCAACTGGAAATTCAACTTCAAGCTGGTTCGGACTAACTCCTGTTTGAATACCTAGAACAGCATCACCGTTAATTGGCCCTATATCTATAATTACATCACCGTTAGCTTGATTACCTTCAACATCAATAATCACATCGATTGGCGAAATCGCTGTAACTTGAGCAACAAAAGCTAAGATAGCTGTAACTTCAATTGTGCGATTATTAAGTAACACAGCTTTAATAAATTCCACCTCAGGCCTTACAATCACATTCATACCAGGTCTCAGTCCCGGAACGCTAATTAGAATACTAAAGGGTATTTCCCCTTCAATAAAAAATACAGGTTGGTCTCCAGCCGGGGTGTCAGCCACGTAAAGAACATCCACTTCTAATACACCTGTAACAACTGCTTGGTTAAATAGTGCCTGCACTCGTAAATCCCTTACTCTGGCATTAGTTTCTAGTATTTGCTCCACTGGATCTTGAGTCTGTGGAATTTCAATGACTCCTTTAACTACCTCTTGCGTTCGTCTTCTATGGACTGGTTCTTCAACTTGAATAGTAGTTTCTACAAACTGATTATATCTACTGGGCTTCATACCGGTTAGAAATTTAGCATCTTCCTGTTTGAAATGTCTAGTATCAAAGCAGAGCTCTGTCTCAATCTCATATCGACCTTCTTCTTGCTTTAAAATACTCTTGCAGGGCCTAGCCAGAACTTGAACCCAATCTTTTTCTGCAAGGTTAGGGTTATCAATAGTTGCTGAGAAATCAAAAATGCCCTCACCTGTTAATAGTTTATTATTTTCCTCACTTCTGTACATGTACTTGTAATTTAACTTTCCTGTGAGATTTATCTTCTCCTTTTCAATCCGCTCTTCAAGAGAACTGAGAGAAGTTTTGAGGTCTATAATTTGACCTTCCAAATCTAAGGTTTGGTTAACTTTAAAATCATAGCTCTTTTCTTTTGCTTCTAAATATGTGATGGGCTTAAATCGAGATGACCTTTCACCTACCTTTAAGCTTAACTGTTCCACAAGTAATCTAGACTTTTCCGTTAGCACGACAACCTTGTCTTCATAAGAACGGAGACCTCTTATTTTCCCAACGCTGGGTTCTAATTGGAGAGTTACCAGCCCTGGCATCTCCACCTTGGCTGATAATTGTTTCACTGAAGGGTCAAGGTACTGTTTTTGACCCAAAATCTCTATCCCAACCTCCCCTATGCGAGCAATTTCAATATTGCCATTTTTATGAACAATGATTAAGACAGCTTTATTTTCTAATTTCCCTATGGAAAAGCTTTTAATATTACAACTTAATTCCTCTCGAGTTACCTCCTCTAGACTACCTTCTATGACTTTGTATACTATTAACTCATTACTTTGACCTTGTTCAGAATAAATTATTATTTCATTAAAACCATCCTTGTCTATATCTGCAGTCTGAGCATAACTAATTACTTTTAATGCTTCTTCAGAACCTAATTCTTCTAAGGTATCTTTCCCTACTCTATAATAGGTGGCTTTACAATCTTGGAGAACAACTAATGCCGTACCTTTGTCGCCAAATTTAACGGTACCCAGAAAGGTGTTTGGCCCTGTCTCTAATGGGCTATCTGTTATACTAAATCCATTTTCAGCTAGTCTAAAAATTTTAATTCCACCAGAATCCACTACGAGTAGTTCATCAAGGTTATCGCCATTAATATCTTCTACTAGTAAATTATAATATTTGCAACCAAACTCTTCTTGTTTCCATACTAACTCGTAGTTTCCACCATTCCAGCTCCAAAAAGAAATCTTATAGCCACGAGTTGTTTCTTCTAGCTTTACTAGTTCCTCCGCCTTACCGGTAAAGTTACCTATGGCAACGTCTAGAACCTGGTCCTTTTCAGTGTTTTCCCAAAAAGTAGCCAATTTACATTCCATGTCCTTCACACCCTTTTCATAAGACTCCATTATAATATATTCAGAAAAAGGTAAAAAAGTTCTAAATTTCTACCTTTTAACCATATATTAATCAAGAGACTGTTATCAAAGGAGGCATTTCCTTGCGATCACGAGCCTTAGCTATAAACCGCTATCACCTTGTTATCAATACGAATACAAGAAAGATCCATCTTTATGATGGAGAAATAATTATAGCTAGCTATCCTGTAGGTGTTGGTAAGTCTTCAACACCTACCCCCCATGGTAATTATAAAATTATTAACAAAATTTTAAGACCAGGTGGGATCCTAGGGACTCGCTGGATGGGCTTAAATATTCCTCATCCCTATGGAAGCTATGGCATCCACGGAACTAGTAACCCTTCCTCTATAGGTGGTTATGTTTCTCTAGGTTGCATCCGTATGTTCAACCACAATGTGGAGGAACTGTTTTCGCTTGTCTCAATTGGAACTCCTGTAATGATTACGGGTGGGTCAGCATACAATCAGGACCTTTCTATATCTGAAAGTATTCAGAATCAAAAAACCTACACAATTAAGGCAGGAGATACTTTGTGGAATTTGGCTCAAAGATTTGGCGTACCAGTTAGCAGCTTAATTACAGCTAACCTACAAACCGATCCAAATAAGTTATATCCCGGCCAAAAGATAGTAATTCCCTCGGTTTAATATAGTGAAAACAATTGTAATTCTAAGTTTCATAGCTGGAGTGGGGACTTCCCTCGGTGCACTAATAGTATGTTTAGTTGGAACCTTACATGAGAGAACCTTAGCTTTTTTTCTTGGTCTAGCCACAGGAATTATGTCTTCCGTGGTCATACTAGATTTAATACCCTCATCACTTAAGTACGGTACCTTACCCTATGCTTTGACGGGCTTTTTGTTAGGTGTCGGCTTTATGACAGGAATAAACCTACTTTTAAGCTCTTTTACATCTAAAAAAGCACAGAACAGAAAGGGTTATTTATTAAAAATGGGTTATCTTATCGCTATTGGAATCGCTATGCATGATTTACCGGAAGGAATAGCTATTGCTGTAGGTTATACGGCTGCAGATAATTTAGGCTTTATATTATTACTTGCTATCGGGTTACACAATATTCCTGAGGGCATGGCCACTGCCACACCCCTTAGAATGGGTGGAATGGCCGTCTGGAAGGTATTACTAATAACCAGTCTAGTAACCTTCTTCACACCATTAGGTACTGTTATAGGCTTCTGGTTGGTCAATTTATCCCCTGACTCCTTAAGCTTGCTATTGGCCTCGGCGGCAGGGGCTATGGCTTATATTGCTGTTGAAGAACTATATCCCGAATCCCAGAAATACCACCCTAATGTTTCAAGGTTAGGGATCTTCTTTGGTATTATAATTATATCTGCTCTAGCACTTATATAATTGTTTATCCAAATTTATAAGCTATGCCAAAACCACCCCGAGGATTTCTCCAATCGATATTGTCATACGGACAGCCATAGCGACAGGTTCCACATTCAACACAACCTTCATAAGCTGTGACTATCCGGTTTTCCTCCGGATCCCAACCATAAACCTTGGAAGGGCAAAAAATGGTACAGGGTTTATCGGAGCAATCCTTACGACAGACATGATTATCCATGATCTTCATATGTGGGGCATGATTTGGTAAATATCTATTTAAAAATAATTTGTCTTCGATCTGTTTCATCCCATCGCCCTCCATCCTCGATACATATCTTTCGCGATTTGACCTAAGCTTCTCCTTTTTCTAACTTTATCCAACATTATCTTCTGTTTCTCTTTTTTTGGCACACTGTCTACAGTAAAAAATTCATGGGCAACATCATTCAAAATTTCGGGGTAAATTGTTAAATATTCAGGTTTATCGATTAAAAGCCCTGAAGTGTTCTGGTATTTTTTGAGATCTTTGAGCACAAAGCTATTATCCAAGGCTTCTTTATATAAGGATAAAGTATGAGCTGAGAAGTCTCCAGCTTCCTTAGCACGGATGACAGTCTTAGCGGCCATTCTCCCTGAAGTCATGGCTAAATTTGACCCTTCTCGATGAATCCCATTAACCAACATTGCAGCATCACCGACAACTAAGAGTCCATTAGCGAACAATTTGGGGACGGCTTTATAGCCGCCCTCAGGTATCATATGAGCCAAATATTCTCTTGTTTCTCCGCCTTCAATAAGAGGTCTTATTACCGGATGCCTCTTAAGATGTTCTAATAGGTCATTAGGATTTACATTCTTACGGATAACTTGGTCAAGAATAGCCCCACAGCCAATTGAAACGCTGTTTTCATTGGTATAAATAAAAGCCGTGCCTAGCATCCCCATTGTGGATTGACCAAAAAGCTCAATAGTTGCCCCTTGCCCCTTTTCCAAATTAAAACGATCCTCTATTTTGCCTTTGGGCATTGCTATAACTTCTTTTACTGCTACGGCCAAGTGATCAGTTAGGATCCCTTTAGCTAAACCTGCCTTTTGGGTTAGCATGGAGTTTACACCTTCCGCCAAAATTACCACGTCAGCTAATACGTCTCCATCAGGGCGACCTGTCTTTACCCCAATTACTTTTTCGCCTTCCCACAAAAGATCTTCTACTACCGTCTCTGTAATAAGTAAGGCTCCCTTGGCAACTGCTTTAGCGGCAAACCAACGGTCAAATTTTGCTCTAAAAATAGAGAAAGCATTAAAAGGTTCTTCTGCCCAAGCAGCACTTTTGTATCCAGTTTTAAATGCTGATTGTTCTGCTAAAAACCAATAATTTTGTTCAACAATGGGTCTTTCTAAAGGCGCCTCTTTCCAAAACTCAGGAATAATCTCTTCTGTAGGCTGCCGATATAAGATTCCCCCCATGACATTTTTACTGCCTGGATATTCGCCCCGTTCGATTAATAGTACCTCTAGACCTGCTTCAGCCATTGTATATGCTGCCGCAGTCCCGGCAGGTCCTGCTCCAACCACGATTGCATCAAATTTATCTACAGCCACCCTGTTCACTCCTATCCTAATTGCTTTTTAAATTCTTCAATTAGTACCGGTACAATTTTGAAAATATCTCCCACGATGCCATAATTGGCCACATTAAAGATAGGGGCCTCCGGATCACTGTTTATGGCCACAATTGCATCAGCTGCATCCATACCCACTAAATGCTGTATAGCTCCTGATACTCCTAAAGCAAAATATACCTTAGGTCTTACAGTTTGGCCCGTTTGTCCAATTTGATGGGTCATAGGGACCCATCCGGCTTCTACAGCAGCCCTTGTAGCACCTACTGTGCCTCCAACTGCTTTAGCCAAACCTTCAATTAGTTGATCCCAATTCTTTTTATTACCTATCCCCCGTCCCCCTGCCACAATTATTTCTGCTTTGTCGAGATAAACTGCAGCTCCTTCTTGTTTGATAAATTGGAGGACTTTTGTTGCTATTTCTTCCTCTATTAAATTAATGCTTTCTTTAATGATTTGTCCTTGGCGACCCTCAACCTTTTCCGGCATAGCCATTACTCTGGGACGAACCGTTGCCATCTGGGGCCTGCGTGTCTTACACCAGATAGTGGCCATAATATTTCCACCAAAGGCCGGTCTAGTTTGATCAAGAATTTTTTCTTTGTCATTAATATCAAGAACAGTACAGTCTGCAGTCAAACCGGTTCGCAGATCAGTTGCCACAGCACCTGATAAGTCACGTCCTAAGGTGGTTGCACCCATTAAGAATATTTCTGGTTTATATTTAGAGATTAAGTTTACTAACCCATCCTTATAGGGTTCGGTTCGATATTCTTTTAAGGCTGGATTTTCTAGCAGGTATAATTTTTCAGCCCCATAGGCGAAAATCTCAGAAGAGAAATTTTCCACATTATCACCTAACAGAACACCCGCCAATTCTGTGTTTAACTTATTCGCTAACTTTTTCCCCTCACCCAACAATTCCCAGGAGACAGGGGCTATCTCACCTTCTACTTGTTCAATAAAGACCCAAACACCTTGGTGCTCTTTGGACTGTGATAATTCAGCCGGCATTTTCTCGACCCCTTCCTTTTTGTTGCTAAGAACTCTATTTGCCCGATGACTAACCACCACTAATACTCCTCTGCTTTAGATTTGGCATAAGTGGTGTTAAGTCCCTGGACTATGATTTCTAACCGTCAGATGAAAAGCACCATCTGACACTAAGAACTCTATTTGTCCGCAACAATTTCCTTTAACATTAGCCTTTTAACTAACTCCTTCACTACTTCTGCTGGGTTTTCATCTCCACCAGCTAAAATCTCTCCTTTAGCTCTCTGAGGTGGTGCAAATATCTTGCTTACAGTGGTAGGAGAACCCTTTAAACCTATTTCTTCAATTTTTAGTTCAAACTCATTTTTGCTCCAAACCTTGACCTTATATTTTGCAGCTTTGATCATATTCGGCAAGGTAGCATACCTTATTTCATTGAGGCTTTTTTCCACTGTTAATAAGGCCGGCAGACGTGTCTTAACGGTTAATTTGCCACCCTCTAGCTTTCTTTGAACCGTTATCTCATTGTTTTCCAAGTCCACTCCTTCAATCTTCATAACGAAGGTTAGCTGTGGAATACCAAGTCTTACGGCAATACCAGGCCCAACCTGAGCTGTATCCCCGTCAATGGCTTGCTTTCCACAGAAAACTAGGTCTACGGCTTCTTTTTCTTTTATTTTTTCTATAGCCTGAGCCAAAATGTAACTGGTAGCCAAAGTATCAGAACCAGCAAAGCCCCGATCACTAAGTAGTACCGCTTCATCTGCACCGAGAGAAATTGCTTTTTTAATAGATTCCTCTGCCTGGGCCGGTCCCATAGTCAAAATAGTAACCTTCCCACCATAGTTGTCCTTCAGGGTTAAAGCCGCCTCAATAGCATGAACATCATAGGGATTAATAATAGATGGAACCCCCGCCCTTTGTAAGGTGTTAGTCTTGGGATCAATTTTCACCTCAGTGGCATCAGGGACTTGCTTCATACAAACCACAATATGCATGAATACACCTTCTTTTTATAAGTCTAGGTATATTATTAGTTTGCATAACTAGTAATTTTATACTTTGCACTTAATAGCAGGTGGAAACATATAAGTTCTGCTGTACAAAAAAAAGAGGCCCTAAAAGGCACTCTCTGTATTTTCTGCGCTTTCTTCTTCAATTTTCTCTACCGGATCCTCTTCCCCTAAATCTTCTTTCTTTCTGTCTTCTTTATCCTCTAAAGCCAAGGTTTCATCAATAATTAATTGTTCTTCATTGGCTACCGCGACCTCAGCTGAGCTATCAAAACCAGAGTATAAGCTTTTATTTCCAAAGAACTCCTCCACCCTCTTCTGGATTAATCGCTTTGCTTCCTCCTCGACTTTCTCTTCTATTGTGGCTGAAATATTAACTACCTTCTGGAATACATCCCCAATTTTAACTTTATAGGCTTTGTTCTCCGCAATTTCAAATTCTAGAGCCTGGTTACTTTGAAGTAAAACATTTGCTCGTTCCTGGAGTTCAAGTATAATTACTTGATCTTGATTTATCTTATCGTTGAGGTTTTTTAATTCCTCAGTTAGATTCTCTCTGTTCTTTGTAAGTTTGTCCTTTAGAGATTCAAGACTATTAACCTCCACTTTTAGCTCTTCTACTTTATTTATTAACTCTTTATTTTTAAGTAAAACGCCTGTCAACTCGTTTGAAAGTGAATGATATTGGTCAGTTACGTCTTTGTTGCTTGCTTTTGTACCTTCTAGCTCTCGTTCTAGTTTTTCTATTATTTGGGCTTGCTTTTTTGTTTGTTTTTCTAGTTCTAAACTGGACTGCACTTTATCCTTAAGCTTATGTACTAAATCCTCTATGTTTTCATTTTCATTACCTTCTAACAGAGAATTGCTCAGCTTTTCAACAAATTCTTCTAAACCACGTTTTTCTTCTAAGTTCACTACTAAATCATTAATTTGCTTTCGAAGGTGGATATTTTCCTCTTCTAATTCAGCCATTTTTCCATTCACATTTTTATCTTTGTTAGCCAAATTTTTTGCTTTCATTACTAATTTTCTATAGTCAAAAAGTAGATTGGATCTATCGAAATCGGTTAACTTGCCTTCTTCTTTGTCAAACAAGGCTTTGTTTTCCTCAACCTCTTCTTGTAATCCATTCATCACCTTCTGCGTTTCAGTAAGATGTCTTTCTAATGCAATTACCTTCTCTTGGGCTGCTCTAAGTTCTAATAAGATCTCTTTTTTCTCATCTTTTAGCTTTTTAATATTTTCATCGACCTCATCCTTACTATAACCGCCAAATATTTGACTGCCGATACCCATGAAACTACCTCCACTTCAAACAAAAGTATTTATTTACAATTTTACCATACGAGTTCTCAAAAATCTGCAAATTTCTACAAATTTACTAAATATATGTAAGGTAAATTTCACCAGTTAGTACTACCGTGCTTCTACTCATTATGGAACATATACTTCTTTGCATTAAAAAGAGAGACTAGTTAAACTACACCAGTCTCTCTTTAGAAAAGTTTAAACATCATATCCAGCATCTTCAATTGCTGCTTTAATTGTCTCCAAAGATACTTCACCTTCATTAAATTCCACCGTAACCTTGTTTTCAGCAAGACTTACTTCGGCTGAAGTTACCCCTTCTAAGCCACTAACCGCTGCTTCCACAGCTCCTTTGCAATGACCTCAGGACATACCACTTACAGGTATTTCTAACGTTTTTAAACTCATTTACTCACCTCCCTTAGAAAGTATAGATTATAATTCCCACACAAAGCTTTAGCACTAACTCGCTTTATATTTCCATCTCTTCAATCTTAAGGCATTAGTTACAACAGACACTGAACTAAAAGCCATAGCTGCTCCGGCAATAATTGGAGATAAAAAGCCCATTGCCGCAATTGGAATACCCAAACTATTATAAATTAAGGCCCAAAAAAGGTTTTGTTTAATATTGGTCATTGTAGCCTTACTTAATTTAATACTAGCGGGCACGCCGACCAAGTCTCCCCGCATTAGAGTTATGTCCGCAGCTTCCATGGCTACATCCGTTCCTGTACCTATAGCAATTCCTACGTCAGCAGTCGCCAAGGCCGGAGCATCATTTATACCATCCCCTACCATAGCTACCACTTTCCCTTGATCCATTAACTTTTGGACTTCTTTAGCTTTATCTTCAGGTAAAACCTCTGCTAATACTCTATCTACTCCCACTTCTTTAGCGATAGCTTGCGCAGTTCTAGTATTATCTCCCGTAATCATAATAACCTCTATACCCATTTTTTGTAGGGACTGAATTGCCGCACGTGAGCTTTCTTTGACAGTATCAGCAACGGCAACCAGGCCGGCGGCATTTCCCTCAACAGCTATGAGCATAGCAGTTTTTCCACCATTTTCGAGCGCTTCTTTCTCCCTAAGCAATTCTTTAACCGATATATTGTTTTTTTCCATCAACTTTAGATTCCCTAGCAATACTCGTTTTCCATCTATATCAGCTTCGATACCATAACCGGGAATTGCATTAAAGTTCTGAGGACTACTTAACTCAATACCCTTATTTTTAGCACCCGTTACAATAGCCTCACCTAGAGGATGTTCTGACCCTCGTTCCGCGGAGGCAGCTAAGCTTAGAAGTTCGTCCTGATCAAAGTTACCTATAGTTATGACATCAGTTAGCTCCGGTTCACCTTTAGTAATTGTCCCGGTTTTATCTAATACAACAGCTGTAACCTTATGAGCTTTCTCCAGATGCTCTCCGCCTTTGATTAATATGCCATTCTCAGCACCTCTACCTGTACCTACCATAATTGACGTAGGCGTTGCTAGCCCTAAAGCACAAGGACAGGCAATTACAAGTACTGCTGTAAAGTTAATAAGAGCCCAGGTAAAAGTATCAAATCCCGCTGGGGGGGTTAAGAAAAAATACCAGACTAAAAAGGTTGAAATAGCTATAACAACAACCGTAGGGACAAAGTAACCAGAGATAACATCTGCCGTTCTTTGAATCGGCGCTTTAGAGCCTTGTGCTTCTTCAACAATTTTGATAATTTGAGATAATGCTGTATCCTTACCCACTTTTGTTGCCTCAAACTTAAAGGAGCCATGCTTATTAATGGTAGCTCCGATAACATCATCTCCGGTCTTTTTATCTACCGGGATACTTTCTCCTGTTAACATGGATTCATCTACCGTTGAGTTACCATCGACAATTTTACCATCAACAGGTATCTTTTCGCCTGGTCTTACTAAAATAATGTAACCTGCCTCAACTTCTTCGATAGGAATATCTATTTCCTGGCCTTCTCTTACTACCCTTGCCGTTTTAGGTTGTAGCCCTATTAACTTCTTAATTGCTTCCGAAGTACGTCCCTTTGCTTTGGCCTCTAAAAGCTTGCCTAGTATAATTAGTGTAATCAAGACCGCGGAGGTCTCATAATAGAGCATATGCATACCCTCTACAAAAAAAGTGTTAACAACACTGTAGAAATACGCTGCCGAAGTACCTAAAGCCACTAGAACATCCATATTAGCTCCGCCACTTCTAAGGGTATGGTAAGCACCTCTGTAGAATTGGGCTCCGGCAATGAATTGAACCGGAGTTGCTAATACAAACTGAAATAATGGATTCATAAAGAAGTCATTAATATGGAAAGAAGCCAGTTCCAGTGCCATTACAGCAACTAAGGGAAAGGAAAGAATTGCCGACATAATAAACATATTCCTTTGTCGCCGAATTTCATTGTCTCTTTCTTCTTTTTCTTTGTCCGGATTGGTGATATCCTCTTTCTTCTTGGCTGAAAAACCTAGTGTTTCAATAGCTTTTAGCATATCTTTCACTGATACCTCGCCGCTATTAAAATCCACTGTAGTCGTTTCAGTAGCGAAATTGACTGTAGCTTTATTTACCCCTGACAATTTGTTTAGTTTCTTTTCAATTCGATTAGCACAGGCTGCGCAAGTCATCCCAATAAGTTTTAGTTCAACTCGTTCTGTTTTTACCTCAAACCCAAGTTTTTGAACGGTCTCAATTAATTTTTCTACTGAAGCTGTTTCAGGATTGAAACTAACTGTGGCTTTTTCGATTGCAAAATTAACCGCCGCTTTATTAACTCCTTCTACCTTGCTTAAACCCTTCTCAACCCTATTGGCACAGGCTGCACAGGTCATCCCACCGATTGCTAAGGTAACCTTTTTTTCATTCTTACTTTGGGTTATTCCACTGGCATCACTCATAAAAACTTCCCTCCCTTGACTATACTTGTTCTAGATTACTCCGTTTACTTAAACGTTTACTTTATATTATTTAAGCCATTTATCTAATACTTGGATAAGCTCCTCTATTGCTTCGTCGCCTCTTTCTTCTTTAAAAGCATTTGTTACACACCCTTTAGTATGGCTTTCTAATAGGTTAAGCCCTACCTTATGCAGTCCAGCTCTAGCAGCACCAATCTGGAGCATTATATCAACACAGTATCGCTCTTCCTCCAGCATTTTGTGAATGCCACGAACTTGGCCCTCTATTCGCTTTAAACGATTGAGCAAGTTTTGCTTATTGTTATAATGCATACGTCACCCCCGCCAATATACAGTACCCCCCGTAGGGTATATTTATATTATAATTACTACTACTCGTAGTGTCAATGCCTGAAGTTAATTTTCACTTTTTCCCAAATTCAGTTATAATTAAAGAGATACCAATTGAGATACTGGTGCACTGTTTTAAATTAAACAGTTTGAAAGGAGAATAATGACAATGATTCAGTTAGAAAAAGTGATCATAGATATTATCAAATCAGAATCCAGCATACCTTTTGTTAAGTTTATGGAATTAGCCTTATATTATCCTACCCTAGGTTATTATACTTCTTCTAGACCTAAGATAGGGAAAGATGGTGACTTTTATACTAGCCCCGATGTAAATCCCCTTTTTGGGAGAATGGTTGCCAAAAGAATACAACAAGAGATATCAAAAGCAGTATTAGGTTCTAATGATGACTTTCATATTATAGAATTTGGAGCAGGAAAAGGCTTATTAGCCCTCGACATTCTAAAATACTTTCAAGAAGAGGCACCTGAATTACTTAAAGTAATTAAATACCATATTATAGATGTAAGCCCAAGCTTGATTAAGCTGCAACAAGAGAACTTAAGTAAATTAATGCTAGTCGAAAATCAGGTTACTTGGCTAAATGACCTTAGTTCCTTTACTAAGCCGGTCCTTGGCTGTTTCATTTCCAATGAACTGATTGACGCCTTTCCTGTACACTTGGTTCAACAAACTGAAGAAGGACTTAAGGAAGTTTATGTCACTTATGATCAGAAAGAAAAAGAGTGGCTAGAAATTCTAAAGAATCCCTCCACTCCCCTCTTAGAACAATATTTAAATTCACAAGAAATTAATTTAGCCCTTGATCAAAAGGCCGAAATCAACCTAGCGGCACTCTCTTGGCTTGAATCAGTGGCCTCTAAATTAGACAGGGGCTTGGTAATAACTATTGATTATGGTTTTCCAGCGCAAGAGCTTTATGCTGATTTTCGTTATAACGGTACCTTAGTCTGTTATAAAAAGCATCAGCTAGTAGAAAATCCATATCAGGATATTGGCGAACAAGATATTACCGCTCATGTCAACTTTACTGCACTGATTCAAAAAGGAAATGAATTAGGACTAAATGATTTAAGCTTTAATACCCAAAGCAAATTTCTGTTAGACTTGGGGATAATGGATGCCGTAGCTCAAATGGCAACTGATCCCCACTCTATATGGCAGGCAACTATAGCAGCCAAAAAATTAATTATGCCCGGAGGCATGGGAGATACTTTTAAGGTATTAATCCAAGAGAAATATCCTGCTTCTTAGATTGCTTCTCACCTTGGTTATTTCTATCGCCTAGAATAGAGTAACCCAAACTATTTAAAGTGCTTGTTAAATGATCCTGGTGGACTACGTTATTATCAAAATCAATGCTTAGTTCACCTGCTTGTTCATTTAAGGTTGCTTGCCTTACCCCATCAATTAGATTTAAGGTATCTTCAACTCGCTCCTTTGACCGTTCACCTTTAACGCCACCTAATTTAAAACTTCTCTGAACCATGTTACTGCCCCCTTTTTTAAGATTGCTTAGAATCTTTTAAATTGTAGTAACTGTTCCAAAAAGTACAAAAACCCTTCCTGTCTCGGGAAGAGTTTTTTAAAAAACTATTTATTCTTCAGGGTTTGGTGCGCCTACTGGACACACATCATGACATGCACTGCAATCAATACATTTTTCAGGGTCGATTACATAGATGTCGTCACCTTCACTAATTGCCTCAGTAGGACACTCCGGCGCGCAGGCTCCGCAAGAGATACACTCTTCACTAATTTTATAAGCCATTTGTTTCACCTCCACTTATTTTCTACAATAGTTTCAACCTATCGAACTTGAAATATTCAACTTTTATTAATAAAATCCTTCTTTTTCTCATGTAAGAACAGAGGACTTTCCATTATTTATAGAAACATACATTCTTAAAACATAAAGAAAACTTGCAGCTACAGCTGCAAGTTTTTCCCAAAGCTATTAAAATCGATACTAGTCTTGAACTAAAGCCCTTTGTTTTAATAGAATTTCAAAACCAAGTATAACTTTTTCCTGTAGACGGTTTGGAGAAATCAGATGTGAAACCACTCCCTCAACCTCTGCATTCCATACTTGGGCAGTAATTCTGTCAGGATCGAAATCAAATTCATCAGGATCGATGCTACCAAACTTCTCCATATCCTTATCAGTGAATAGTAGGAATGTTGAGAATGGTTCATTTACTGTCATATGGTGCATCATATTATCTTTACCTAACCAGACTATTTCCTTGTTAAGGATACCTTGGATAATTACCTTAATTCGAATTCTAGCTTCTCCATGCTCTTCTTCCATTTTAACGACCATAACATCTAGTACGACATTTTTAATTTCAGCGTTGATGTGCTGAATTCTCCTAGCGCTAGGTTCAAGTAGTTCTCTTCTGTCTAGTAGTACTTCAACATGTTTTTTAGCAAGAACGACCATTTCCTCCATTATTAAATCATCATCATGTTTTCCTTTTCTGCTCATGTGTAAACCTCCTTTACCAGAATAATCGTTTAGCCTAACGGCTGTTGCATAGCACAAGGAATTATTAATTGCTGACCTACAAAAATTAAATTAGGATCTGTTAAATCGGGGTTGGCATCAATAATTTCTTCCATAGTTACGCCAAACCTTCTTGCTAACTTAAATATGCTATCTCCCGGTTGTACAGTATAGGTTATAGTCTCTGTCCCCGCAGGGCATTCTGTAGGTGCAGCTGTAGGTTCAACTGTTGGTGGCATTGTTGGCTCAGCCATGGCGACGCTAATTACAACATCTCTTTGAACAGTTTCAGTGACCTTAGCGAATAATTTAAGTACTACCTCAATTGTTAATCTCCTTCTAGCCTCATCATTCACTTTAGCAGTTATATGTTCAGCTGTTGGACTGACCGTAACATCCATTCCAGGCATTGTACCTGCAACATGGATAAAGTGTCTGAATTTAATCCTTATTCTAACATGGTGAACAGGCTGATCAGGAAGATTTGCAACATACATAATTTGAAGATCAATAAACCCTGTAACGATTACCTTATCTCTAATAACTTCAACATCTGTTATTGTAATGTCATGTAGTTCGGTACTAATAATCTTTTCAATGTCAGGTTTAGCAGCTGGTATGTTACTTATATCCTTAACAATAGTTTGACTTGAATTCTCACCAACCACACTGTCAACTTTAAGACGTCTTCTAACAACATCAGCTATTGGACCAGTGATATCAGTAATTACGTCTAACTGTTTACTTTCAGTTATTTTAGCCATTAATTCTAAAACAACTTCTACTTCGAGGGTACGCGGGTCGACTATATCCCACCGCACGTGCTCTACAAAATCAAAGACGTTACAATTCATGCCAGGCATTGCTCCCGGAACATCCACAAATTCTGTAAAGGTCATTCTTTGATGCATATGATGTACCGGCTGGGATGGTTCATCGGCTACATACATAATTTGTAAGTCAATAACTCCATCGATAATTATTTTATCCTTGATAATCTTCTTGTTGGTAAGAGCTACTTTTGCATGAACATCTAAAATCTTTTCCATATCGGGTTTAGCCTTAGGAACTTTAAATTTATCACTAACGATAGTTTGTTTAGTATCCTCTGCTACAACATCCTGAACTTTTAGTCTTTCGGTTTCAACGGTTGTTCCCGGTGGTGCTTCCACCAAAATATCCACTTGCTGAGTTTCAGTTATCTTTGCAAATAACTCCAATACTATAGTAATGGTAAACTGAGTCCTGTCGTGTAGATCAATATTCCAAGTTAGATCCTCGACCATTGGTGTAACCTGAACAGTCATGTCAGGTCTTGCTCCCGGAATGTCAATAAATTGTGTAAATGTAACACGTTGATGCATGTGATGAACTGATTGGTCAGGTTCATCAGCAACATATACGATCTGCATGTTAATTATTCCTTCGACGATTACCTTATCATTTATTACTTCTATATCTGTAACTTTAACTGTTTGATCAACATTGATTATTTTTTCAATTGGTGGCTTCTGGTCAGGAACTGTCAGAGCTTCCTTCACAATAGATTGTGCTGAATCTTCGCCAACAACCTGATTTACTTTCAGTCTTTCAGTAATTGGCACAAATACGGGTGCCATTGTTGGTGCCATCGTTGGAGTTGTTTCTGCAGGACCAGTCTCAACTTCTATGCCCTGGCGAGTTTTCTTGCCAATATCTTTTTTATCAACCATTACTTATTCCTCCTTTCAAGGTTATCTACAATAAAGTAAAAATAATCTACAATAGTAAATATATGTCGGTTATCAGAATATATGAAAAAGATTAACAATCTTCGACAACCGCATCGATTACAATTTCTAACTGTACCGGCTCGGTAACCTTAACAAAAACCTCTAAAACTACGTTAAAGTCAATTGTAAACGAGTCAACTAGTCTCCAGCTAATATCCTCGACCATAGCCCTAATTAGTGCCTGCATATCATTAGGTTCTGCTCCAGGGATGTCAATAAACATCGTAAAAGGTTGAACCTGCTTAGTGAAGAATACCGGCTGGTCCCCTTCAACGGTTTCCGCTACATAAAGAATATCTAACTTAATTAAGCCCTCAACAATTACTTTGTCATCAATTATTTCATAATCCTCAATCTTTACTTTAGCATCAACGGAAATAATTTTGGCGATGTCAGGCCCTTCAGCTGTAATGTTATTTTCATTAGCCAAGGAAACCGTAAACTCTTCAGTTATTTGCTTAGTGTCCTCACCAATAACCTCTTGAACTTTAACCAACATCTTTTCAAGAACAATGTCCTCTTCATTAAAAGCATTAGTTACTACCCAGATTTGTTTAGTCTCAGTTACTTTTACAAAGAAATCTATTACCGCTTCAAGTCTTAGTGCACGGCTATTCTTAATTTTCCAAAGAACATCTTCAATTTCCGGCATAATAGTAACATTCATTCCTTCAACTGCTCCGGGAAGTTCAATGAAGTGTGTAAAAGGTGCTCTTAGAGTAACATTGTGAACCGGCTGGTCGTCTTCTAACGTATCTGCAACATATAAAACATGGAAGATTACTTCACCTTCAAAAAGAACCTTATCTTCAATAACTCTTTCGCTAGTGATTACCACATCAGCTTCAACATCTACGATACTTTCAACGTCGGGAATTTCCTCAGCTAAATCAAATGCTCTTCTTACAGCCTTTTGAGTATTACCTTCATTTACTACACTCTCGACTTTAAGACGTCTACGATCAGTAAGTACACCAATTCCTTTAATATCTGTAATGACTCTAATCTGAACAAATTCAACCAGCTTTACAAAAATTTCAAGTACCACTTCAACTTCAACTGTCCGTGAGTCAATGATTCTAGAAAAGACATCCTCAACCTCTACCTCGACGAAAGCCTTTAAATCATGGCCATGGTGCATATGCTCATGGTGAACGTGATGCTTCATCATCCTATCTAAGTGTACTGCGTCGGAGAAAGGTATCTCTCCATGGAAAGAATGAACTGGATAAGCCTGTTCATTTCCTTCTAAGACTTCTGCTGCATATAATACCTTGATATCTAATTCGCCTTCAACTAATACTTTTTTCATGTCTATAATTTGTTTGCTTTCAACCTGCGGTGTAGCTGTTACATCAAGTATTTGACTAATGTCCGGCTTTTGTTCTGGTATTTCCAAAACGCCCTTTACGATTTTTTGTACTCTGTTTTCTGCAACTACCTGTTCTACTTTAAGTTTTTCATCAAACAAAAGTAATTTACTCATTACATACTCCTCCTTTCAACAAAACTCTATTTTCATTTTATAATATGCTCATGGTAAGAAAATGTGCTGATTTTTGGAGAAAATAAAAAAGATGAGGCGAAAACCTCATCTTTTTGGCGAATTTGTATTTAATTTTGCGAAAATTACTTTCCAATAAAATGTTGTGTCCAGTAATGACCGTAACTTCCGCCAGATACATAACCTACTCCGATGTCAGTATAGTTAGCATTTAGAATGTTCGCTCTATGACCGGGACTATTCATCCACGCAGTAACTACTTGTTCAGGTGTTCTTTGTCCTGCAGCAATATTTTCTCCTGCAGTTCTATAAGTGATTCCGAAACTCTTCATCATATCAAAAGGTGAGCCATAGGTTGGAGAATTGTGAGCAAAATAATTTTTGTCTCTCATGTCTGCTGATTTTATTCTTGCCACTTTAGAAAGTGGTGCATTAGCAGTAAGAGCCTTTAGACCAGCCTTTGCTCTCTCTTGATTAACCAACTGAACAACTTGCACTTCAAACTGGCTTAATCCAGTTGTAGGAGCAGGCGCTGGTGTTGGTGCTGGTGTAGTCGGCGCTGGCGCTGGCTTAGTTGGTGCTGGTGTAGTCGGCGCTGGCGCTGGCTTAGTTGGTGCCGGTGTTGGAGCTGGTACCGGTTTTGGTGCCGGAGCCGGTGTAGTTGGTGCAGGTGTAATTTGTTTTGTTGGAACAATTCTAATAATCCATCTGAAATAATTAGTTGGAGCAGAAGTATTGTAAGAATATGTTTTATAGTAGTAGTAATTTGCAGCTTCTGCAGTATTTACAGGTACCATACTGAAAAGGAAGGCGGTAACTAATAAGGAAGCAAGTATTCTGCTGATTCTTTTATTCATTGTTACATCTCCTCTCAAATTTGGTGATAACTTTAATCTATAGTTATTTTAGGTTAGAATCAATAAAAACACAAAAGTTATAAAGCTTGTTCTAAATTGAACAAGCTTTATAACTCTTAATATGGTCATAAATATTTAGTTATACGCCTAATATCTTAGCTATGCTAAATTATTCCTATTCAGCCCTTATAATCTTTCAGAACTAGATGACTGCTTTAATCCTCTTTTAAACCTGATGCAAGTCTCATACCTTCAGTATAACCTCGGTCGTAACCATAATCGTATCCTTCTCCATAACCCTTATTGTAACCTAAGTTTTTCCCAAGGTGTGAACCTTTTAGGTAACCTCTTCTAAAGCCTTCTTCTTCGCCTGTCTGCAAGCCCTTATTAAAACCCTCATCGTAACCTGTTTTTAGACCTTTGTTATAACCAATCTCGTGACCTTGAAGGTAGCCCTTCTGTCGTCCCTTCTCTAATCCCTTCTCTAACCCCATCTCGAGTCCCTTTTCAAATCCCTCATAGTAGCTAGACCTATTGTTTTTTCCGTGATCGACTTTTTTCTTACTAACCATAACCACCCTCCTTATGAAAGGTTTAAACTATACTGTAAAATCCTGCCTACTTTCCTTTCCAGGTCTTACTCTTAAATTAAGGGCTTCCTTGTCGTTTCTACTTAAACTCAAAACTTTCACACTATAAAAACCTGAGGGCACGTCTTCAAAAGTATACTTTCCTGCCTCATCTGTCACTTGACGAATTATTGGAATCTGAGTATCTGAACCAAAGTAAAGCTCTACCTCTGTATTGGTTAAAGCTAATCCTGAATCCTGGCTTAGTATAGTTCCCTTAATTTTACCAACCGTTAAGTCTCTTAAATCTGATCCTCCAGTAATTATTGAAATATTAACTGTTGGGTTAAATATCTGTTTCTGCTGCAACTTTACGTCTTGAGTTAAAGTGCTAATTTGATTTTGGTTTTGTTTGTTTATTTGATTCTGGTCTACATCCTGAATGTTTTTATCATTCACACTTTGGAAAGTGAGACCCTGATTTCTATTCAATCCGATCTCTGCCTTAACCTCTTGCCCCGCTCTTACTCTGAAATTATAGAGGCTCTTTGGAACATAGCTATTCTTTGTAATTTTTAAAGTGTAGAAGCCAGCCGGTAAATCCTCTAACTTGAATTCCCCAAAACTATTGGTCTCTGTTTCTAATACCGGTACCCTACCTTGGGCCCCGAAGAACAAGCTAATCTTTGCATTTCTTATTGATTCATTACTATTGTCTTCCATAACAATACCCTTAAGAACACCTGAAGTTAAATCTGGTAGTAAGGCATCTGAATTAATAAGTAAGTTCAGACTTTTAAGATCTTTTTGAACTTGGTCTTCGTTTATATCCTGGCTTATTTTAGCCTCTTGATCTTGGCTTTGATCATTTTCTTGATTCTGCGTCACATCCTGGACTTTTTGATCAGACTGATCCAGGCTTTTTCCTTTTCCACTAATCTCTTGTTTTTTAAACTCTTTTTGTTTCTGTGACACGTCTTTATTTTCTGACATTATCGTCACTCCTTTCAGTGGATAAGCTTCTCAATACCACTAAAAATTCCTTGGGATTCTGAAATCTTCTAGCTCTTTTCTTTCTCAATAATTTCATAATAATTTTTTCAATGCCCTGATCCAGACTACTGTTATAATTGCTAGGTAAGGGTGGAGTTAAGGTACACACGTTTTTCTTAACCGAACGCACGCTATCTTCCGTTTCAAAAGGATGAATACCACTTGACAATTGATAAAGAATAATCCCAAGTGCAAACAAGTCCGCTCTAATATCAATTTCTTTTCTTACTTTGATTTGTTCCGGTGCCATGTAGAGTGGAGTACCTGGAGAGTTTTTAGGATCTTTAGGTCCGTTTCCCAAATGTCTAGCAAAACCAAAATCGATAATTTTGTAGACCCCTTCTTTATTACCTAGCATAATATTTGCCGGTTTCAGATCTCTGTGTATTATCTTATGTTCCCACATATGTTCCAAACCCTGGCCAATTGCCATGGAAAAGGAAACTAAACTACTATTATCATATATTTTACCTGCGTTTATCTCTTGCTCTAACTCGATTCCTTCAACATACTCACAAACAAGGTAGGGATATTGAAGTTTACCTCGGATAAATGAGCCAGTTTCAAACAGCTTAACAATGTATGGACTATCTAGCTTCTGCAAAGCGCAGATTTCCGGTTCTTTTCTTGCCATATTTGCCCTCAACGGATCTAGGATTTTTATGGCTACAGTCTGCCCACCCCTGGTAGCTTTAAAAGTTGTGGCAAAGGCACCTCTTCCGATTTCTTCTACCAAATTAAAACCGAATAAATAAGGTTCTACTTCGTCTATGGAAACTGTAGATATTTTTGACATACCTATTCCTCTCTTAAAAAAAGAAGCTGTATAGAACAGCTTCTTTTTGTTGTGGTTTTATGTGTGTAAAGTTAGAATGTTTATTCGTAAGGGCAGCATTCTTTATCAATAGAAACATCTATATCTATATCTGTATCTATATCTGTATCTATATTTACATTTTCTTCTTTAGAAACACTTACATCTATATCTGTACTTACATCTACATCTGAGCTTAGCTCTATATCTGTACTTACATCAACATCTGCACTTAGGTTTATTTTGGTGCTTTCATCTATATCCGTATTTACATCTATATCTGCACTTAGATCTATATTTGTACTTTGGTCTAAATCTATATTTGTACTTTGGTCTAGATCTAAACTTACATCTACCTCTGTACTTACATCTATATCTGCACTTAGATCTATATTAGTACTTTCATCTATATTTACATCTGTAGTTTCTTGATCAAAACTCACATTGGAAATATTTAAATCCTCTGCATCAAATGAAGAACTAGTATCTGTTGAAAATTTAAAGTCTTGGGACTGATTAAGTGAAATCTTCTTATCTAGTTTTTGTTGGTTTGTCTGTTCCTGTTTTGCTTCTTGCTTAAAGTCTTTATGAACATGATCGCCTTTTTTTGATATATTAGTATCTGTAGATATATTAACTTCTTTAGAAATCTGAATTTCTTGGGAGTCCCAGGAGTCACGGGACTCCCCTTTTGCTTTACCACCCTTTTTTATGATCACTTTTTTTACCTCCTTTAAATTAGCTATATTCCGTTTATGACAATTGTAAAAAAATCTTATACCTTGGTTATGATTTTATTTAGTTATGTCTACATCTTCAACGTTAACATCACCGTCTATATCTATGTCAGTATCAATATCTGTATCTATATCTATGTCTGTATCGATATCTGTGTCTATGTCTGTATCAATATCTGTTTCTGTTGTAATTTCCTTTGTAATTTCTTTTGTTTTTTCATTATCAATGTTGATTTCTTGCGACACGTTATTTTCAATTATTTGTTTAACCTTATTTTCTTCATTCTGAGTTTGCTCGGATTCTTGGTGTTGGACAATTCCTTGAGCCTTATCAATATCTTCAATGCTTTCATGGACCTGATGCTTCTTTTTTTTACCTTTACCTAAAATCACCATATAACTTTGCCCCCTTTGTGTGGTTCTAAAAAACATTATTTTCCATGTCTTTTTTACCATATTATTAAATTGAATGCATTTTTGTTACTCTTAAATCTTCAAAGTTTTAAATATATAGTTAAAAAAATACCACCCACAAATAAAATTATCAGTGAAAACGGTATTGAGAAGGCGGTATAATGCCTCAGATTAAAGATCTTTGCGATTCTATCCCTTTCAGACTTTTTTGGTTTGTAGTTGTTTAGAAACCGTTCTACTTCACTTAGCATAATTGGTCCACCCGTGGCCGACCAGGGTAACATGCTGCTTCCTGCTAAAATTCCTAGAGCTAATGCTACAAAAACTAGGTTTTCACCGACCATGGGGTCTAACTGTTGACATACCGGTAATAGGGTTGCTGCCGCGGGCCCTGCGGAGAGAAAGGTAGCAATCACAAAAGCTATACACATAATACTTAAGACAAGAAGAAGCAAGTTCTGCCCTGTTAAAGATAGGATATAGTCAATAAAGACCTTAAAAACTCCACTATGTTCCAAAACTCCGGCAATTAGAAATAATGATGAAATAAACACTATTGAGTCAAGAATCGGTAAAGAATTAATAGTTTCTGTTATCTTTTCTTCGTTAAGTATTAAAAGTAAACCACCAAAAACTAAACCAATAGCTGCAATTGACACACCAATAAAAGGAGCTATAGCAATTCCGGTAATAAAAAGGAAAAATAAAATCGCTACTAGTTTAACCTCTTTAACTTCAAGGTCCTTTTTTTCTATTTTCTTCTCTACTTTTTCCTTTATTTTTTTTTCGGCCTTCAATTTCATAAATTCCGCCAATTGCTGATCCAATGTAATCTCCTGCATAGATTTTAGCTGAATGGGTGACTTTTTAAGCCAAGTTAAAGTATATAGCAATAAACAACCAGTCAAAACAGTACATGGTACTAGTAACTTAGTAATAAAATCTAGCAAAGTCATATCAGTATAAAGAGTTAATATTACTGCCGGAGTATCCGCCCAAGGAAGGGAAGCTCCCCCTATGTTTGAGGCAATAATTGCAGGTACTAAAAGTGGAACTATTGGTAGCTTGAAATTAACTGCTAGCTCTAAACATATGAAAATAAATAAGAGAATAACGCTTAGGTTGTTCATAAACATCGAAAGAACAAAGATAGCTGTTATGGTTATAGTGATTAATAACTTATTTTTACCTTGAGAATAATAAACAAACTTTTTACTCAAGTAGTAAAGAACTCCATTTTTTTCGAAGGCTTTTGAAAACAGTCCCAACACAATAACTAAAATAACAATTTCGGTTGGAAAACTATGAAAGGCGGTGCTAACAAAGGACTGAAAATTTATAGAACCATAGATTAACAAAATACCCGCACCTAGCATTGCTACAGGTGTTCTATATTTACTAAAGGAAATCATTCCTATATAAACTGATAGAGCTATTCCCAAAGCCCAGACCATGCACTCACCACCTCATTCTTTGCCCACTAGACTAAAAGCACCTTACTTACTTTATGATAAAACCTGCTAAAGGGTCACTAAAACCTAATTAAAGAAAATTACTATATAATTTAAGACTTTGCTAAACCCAATTTAATCGAAAGGGCTGACAACAGTATTTAGGTACTTTTGTCAGCCCTTTCGATTAAAACCTATTATGAATAAATTTCCAATCAGTCCGCCCTTTGAACCTTTTTTTTGCTGTTACATATATTGTTTATGAGGAGGTTTTGATTATGATAGAGAACGTTCATTTTTGCCTTACCAATGATGGAACCCCCATATTAGGTGGTATATTTGATAGCGAGGACGAAGCTATTTTAACGGTTAGAAACTATATCGCCTTAGCCAAGTTAAAGCAAAATTCCTCCACTGAAAATTCCGAAGATATCAGCTTAGAGTTTATACGACAGAGTGACTGTCGTTTTAAACTGTTAATAAACTTTGGCGAAACTATTGGTTGTATGGAGGAGTTAGCAAATATTGATGAGTTAATGTTAAAGCGGTTTAAAAAAAACCTCGAAAAGTCTTCTTATTTTATTTTAACAAGCTTTTTTGAAGAGGATGAGCACTTAACAAGCGCAATCTACAGTAGAAACTTAGGTTTAATAATTTATAAGTTTTAAGAACAATCTTAAAAAGTTAACCCTCAGGGTATCAGTTCATGCCCCAAGGGTTAACTTTTTATTTTATTCATATGGTTTAAATTCAATCTGTAATACTTTCATAACATTTTGAATTTTATTAATAATAGTGTACTCATCAGATCCTGCAAAAAGGAGACCGATTGCCTTATTGTCCTGGTCTAAAACTAAAGAACCACTATCTCCTGGCAATGACTGCATATCAGAAACTATTTGATCCGCAAAAAGATATTCTTCTCCTTCACCGATATTAACCTTTAGACTAACATTAACAGCAATTACATATCCTTGTGTAAGACCACTACTACGACCACTCTTTTTTACATATTGATTTGGTAAAGCGCTATTAATTCCTTTTACTCTACCGATTTCCAAAATATCATCAACGATAGACCCTTTTTTTATTGGAGCCGCAACTGCACAATCAACAAGATTAAACTTTCCCTTCTTACTAATCTTAACTTCGTAGTCAGGTTTAAACAATTTTACGATTTTATTCATTATGTTATTAGCTCGTAAAGCCCACGTAGAGGTGGGTTCATCTTCCTCGCTAACTACTGGAACAAACCTTTCTAAGGTTGCAATTTCATCTTCTTCCGTGCCCCCATCATAAGTGCCAGGTTGCAAAATGGGGTCACCAATTTGACTTCTGTCATCACGCCCATTTGTCAGGTTAGCTAGAACATGATTATTAGATAAAATCAACTCCTTTTTGGTCTTTATGTCTAAAACCACGGCTCCGAAAGTGCCTGAGGAAATTAAATAGTGCCCTATACTATGTCCTGGTTTGGCGGGTCTAGCTTTCACATTGTTTGAAAAGAAACGAACTTTTCCTATCTCAACTACATCAGTCATAACCGAATTAATAAATTTGGGTATTCTATGCTCTTTTTCTAGATCGCGTAATAATGTTTTCTTTTCTACAAAAACAACTACAGCCACGTCTTTCGTTCTCTGCTTGGCTACAGTTTTATATCCAATGCCGACCCCCACTACATTTGGTAACGCTAACAGTTTTCCGCTTTCTTTTTCTAGAGTTCTTGAGGCAGCTCTAAACAACCTAACTCCTCCTTCCATGCTCTTCCACCTTATTCCTTACATACTATTCAGAGGGAAAGTGAAAGGTTCAGAAAAACCACCCGCCGAATTTCAGCGAGTGTTTAGATATTGCTATACTATTTTTAGTATCTTACCTGTCTAATCCTAAATTTTTGGTTAGTATAGGCAATTGGTCTTCTGACCGTGTCCACAGCAACACCTGCTTTTAAGGCATTCATTACCCCAACAGCCTCTAAATAGTTATCTACTATAAAAAGCTTGCCCGGGGCAAAGGGTAGCTCTTCCAGTTTATTTTCCATGAGATTTTGGTTCTCTTTTACAGCAATAACCGGGATACCTTGTTCCAGTGCAGCAAGGGTCGGTATTCCAACACACCCGTAGGGAATAACTAGGCAGGAAATGTCAGCAGCAGTTAGTATGCCTTTATGACCGCACATAAGAGAATTAATAATTCTGGGACTTTTATGAAGTCCTTTTAAGATACAATGAAGATTTGTAATAGAAACAACCTCTGCTGCTTTCCTCGGATCAACCACTCCAACATCAAATTCATCGTCTTCTTCTAAAGACGTTGACATGGGTGAATGGGCTGAAGGAATATCAAATAAGGTTGACACCGCATGAGTGAGCATCGCCTCTACCCCACCCCAAGGGTTTATCAAGTTAGAACCGTCTTTGAAATAATCCGTTGAAATTTCGAGCGGCACATCTACACATGTGGCTAAGGCAACAGCATCGTATTCAGACCGAAAATTTCCAAGTATTTTACAGAGGTGTTCTAGATCCTGCACTTGCCCAACGGCTGTACCGGAGCTCGAGTAGAGAGACTGCATCTTGATTTGTTTTGTACCCATTATTACTACTTGCGGACAATTTAATCCCAAGGCTGTTCTTGCGGCTGAAGCGGCATTTACGGCTGAATCTTGTAGATAGCTGTCTTCGTGTTTATCTATGACTAGCATTACACGGTTAGAATGGACTTTTTGTAAACTAACCATTCCCATCATAAAACGGGTTATTACACTACCTTCAACATAAAGGGAGTTGTCAGGTGCTTCATTAATGTCAGAACCATTAACTACGTTAGGATGAAGAATTAAATTGTCACACGCAGCGGCTATTAGCCTAGCGACCGCTCCACCATCACCTGAGTGACCACCTATTTCCGCTCCAACTCCTGTAGGTATCAGTAGAACTGCATTAAACTCCGCAGCATTTTCATAACTTCTAACATTGTACTCGAAAATTGAATCCTTGGGAGGGGAAATAATTCCATCTAATCTCGAAAGTACGCCCAATTCACAGTGATATCCTTGCATATTAGTTTTTGTAACAGCAAACCGAATAGGAATTTCTGTAGGATTTAATCCTTTTAAAACCATGTTTGATAAATATTGTAGTAAATTATTATGGTTTTCCACTAAAGGAATTACTATCTTTTTTTCACTCACTAGCATTATTCTTCACCCCACACCTTGATATAAAGTCATCATAGCCAAAACTTCTTTTTAACACTAATTTGCCTTCTAAGGTATAGGCATAAATTGATGGTAGATTAATACCATTAAACATATTAGCTTTTACCATCGTATAGGCACCCATGCTTTCAAATATAACTCTAGATCCTATTTTCAATGGTTGATCGAACCTGTACTCGCCAAAGACATCTCCGGCTAGACATGATGATCCCGCCAAAATATACTTGTATTTTCCGTTGTCCGATTCATTCTCTATATCAGGTTGGTATTGATACTCGAACACTTCAGGCATATGGTTCACCGTAGTGTCAAGTACAGCAACGATACGATTATCACTTCTGATTAAATCAATAACGGAAGACACTATACACCCGGTATCTCCAATAACTCCTTTACCAGGTTCAAAAAATATATCCAACTCATATTTACCTTTTAAGTATAAGATTGCTTCATTCAACAATTGTACATTCTCAGATTCATCAAATAAATATCCCCCACCAAAATTAACCCAGCTTATTTTTTTAAAAACGGCAGGAATATTAGTCTCAATATGCTTAACTGTTTCCAATAAATCATTAAAATCTGTTGATTCGCAATTCGTATGAAAGAGAAATCCACTAATACCCTTTAGGGAGTTGGCTTTAAGCTCATTTAGTAATTCAGTAAGAGCAATACCTAGTTTTGAGTGCTTACGGCAAGGGTCATATCTATCATCTTCAACAAATGATAATTGTGGGTTTATTCTTAACCCCTGCTTTATTCCAGGCTTAAGTCTACCTCGATATGCTTTCCACTGTGATATAGAATTAAAGCTAATATAGTCACATAAGTCTGAATAACTTTCCATTTCATCAGAGCGTAATCCGGGTGATGTCAGATGAATTACGTTGTTACTTTGTGCCACATCCTTTGCAAGCATGGCTTCAAATAGTGAGCTTGCCGAAAAACCATTAATGAAGGGTGCCATCAATTGCAATGCATCCCCAAATGCAAAAGGTTTTAACGGATACAGAATCTTACAGTCTTGGATTTTTCGTATATTACAAAGCTTTGCCTTAATTTCATTTTCATCATAAATAAATGCCGGTGTATGAATTGAATCACTATCACGTAGCCTTAGTGATTTCAAAAGGCTTTCAGTCACTTATTTCCTCCTTCCCGAAGTACTCAATGTTCGCACTTCAGTTTCTTAAATAACTATATTTTCCTAAGTTATTATATTGGAAATAAATGTATTGTGTTACTATAGATTAAGCTCTAAAAACAATAAAAAACCTCTACACAGTAGCCCGCTCGCTAATGTGTAGAGGAATATTCTTATCTAGATATCTTATTTGAAGTTATTTTAAAGGGTTACCTCAGAAGAGGCAGATTGACAATCACCATCATCTGAACATACGGACAGTTCGATAGTTTCCGTGAGAACATCAGTATAACTGTAAGATACTCTTCTGACAGCACTCCTTTGCTCATCTAATTTAACAATAAATATATTAGGATAGGTTTCTTCGAGAATACCCACTCTTTCAGAAACTCTCTTTCTGCCTTTATTTGTTTTTAAACGAATTCTATTACCAATTAAATTTTGAATGTCTTGCTTAATGTCAGATAAAGCGCGTTTATTTACCAAATAAATCACCTTCCTTCTCGCTTCATATAATAACACAAAACGTTACCTTTGTCAACAAACTTACCATTATACTATAATTATAAGATTCTGTAAATACTATTTTAATAAGGCGACTTAGGTAGTCCTAAGCGAAATTTCCCCCTACTCTCTATTCCTCCAACCCCGTCAAAACCTGTAATTGTATTTTTAATTACATCACTTATCGAAATGGTTTCTTGTATGGACGCATAGGCCAATTTTTCAATAACAAACACTGGATCAAAGGCATGAATCATAATTCGTTGAGGTGAGCTGGCAAAGTTAGCACCTGCTCGTAAAATTGCCTCATAATGAGACTGACAAGCACCTGCCCAAATTACCAAGTCATCCTTACTCTTCTCATACCGCCGTGCCTCTTTTACTGACTCCACAAAAAACTTAGAGGTACGATAACTATCGATATCTGTAAAGTCTCGTTGATCTTTTACTAATCCGTCGTGACCTGTTAGAACAAGTAAGTCAGGAATGTACTCTCTTAGTAGATCCCCTACTACAGCGGGTTGTTCAAGCTCTGGAATAGCAAAACCCGTAGCGGTAATGCCTAATTGCTTATAGGTTGTTAAACATAACTCAAGATATTCGGGATCGCCGTCTAAATGAAGGACCCTTCCCGGCATTTCGAAGAACTCCAGTTTTTCTCCCTTCCTTTTTCCTCTAAGGAAAGTCTCCTTTTCTTTTTGTCGTCTAACAAAAAGGTTCTTAAGATATTCATTGTTCTTTTTAAAGAAATTTCCCCTATAGCTTCTAACTTGGGAATCGCTTACTTTCTCCAAATCATTTACAGGTGCATCGGCTTCTAATCTTACATCCAGACCTTTAAGAATTGCGTTGGTGCTTCCGTCTGGCTTTTGAATAATATCGATAACTTTGAAGTATATATCTCCCTTATAAGATTTACGAGCAACTATATCACCTATTTCTAATCCTTTCATTGTATCCCCCCTCAACTGACGCTTAAATATGCTTATTTTATAATATGAAGTCACTCCACTATTGGCTACTACATATAATGTATGAAAGTAGCTTTCTTGAAGGGGGGGATCTTATGATTGCAGCAGTAGTCCCATGTCTAAATGAAGAAACCAGGATCAAAGCAGTAATTAATAATTTATTAAGCATCTCAATTGACCTAATAATTGTGGTGGCAAATGGCTGTACAGACCGTTCCGTTGAAATAGTAAGTTCTTTTAAGACATCCAAAGTTAAGTTAATTGTGTTTAAAGAGCCTTTAGGGCTTGATATACCGAGGGCATTCGGTGCTAAATATGCCTTCGATCATTCAGCTGAAATAATATTGTTTGTAGATGGCGACATGACAGGTGACTTGAGTAACAACTTCCAGCAACTTATTGACTCAGTAAAAGAGCGAAACTTAGATCTGTCCCTAACCAACTGTTACCCTACTAAGGGAATCTATAGTTCTTTAGCTCAACGGGTTATGTGCTACCGCTTTCGTTTAAATAATATCTTAGGTTATGCGACCGACTTAGATGTCGCTTCTCCTAGTCACGGCCCACACGTGCTTTCCCGTAACTTTTTGGAAAAAGCACCCTTTGACTATCTTGCCAAGCCTCCACTACTTTTGGCTTTAGCTAAACTAAATAATATGCAGGTAGGCATAGGCACCGTTATTGCTCATAGCCTATTAGGATCCAAACAAAAAAACACCGCCCATAATCTCCGGATTGCCGATACCATTGTTGGTGATTGTTTAGAAGCAATTAACTTTTATCAAGGGAAACCGAGGAATAGAAACCATCGTGAGAAACTCTACTCAGGTTATGATGCCCAACGTAGGTTTGACCTCCTTCAGCTATATCTTAAAAACGAAATATAAAAAAACAAAGCGTGATTACAGCAATCACGCTTTGTTACACTAAAGATAATTAGCTATTGAATAAATGTTGTCAATTCACCTTCAACCTTGCTAAACCTATCGGCACACCAACTAGCAGCCACCGATCTAGGTTTAATCATACATGGAAAGCCTGAACCTGATATCATTCCGATAACCTCTTTTATTAACTTCCTAGTTTCCCCATTATGACCTACATCCACATGTATTTCTATTTCCCCAGGAAAATAAGCTGGACCTAGTTCTTCAGCTAGCCTATTAGCTACGGTTAAACTCAAGTTTGCTTCCATATATATTTTTTGCGTTAAAGAGGAAACTTTTCTTAAAGTTTGCTTCTGATAAAAAAACTTTGCGCCTTTGCCTACCTTATGCAATATTATGGCTGTTACAAAAGTTGTCCTTCCTCGGGTATGAGAATCACAACCTACCATCAATCGATAGGTCTCTTGTTCTCCATTAAGTAATTCATCCTTGATACGTTCAAGCATATCCTCGAATTGCAGCACACCGTTACTTGGACTAAGCCACATACAAAGCACCTCCGACCTAAGGTTTCTTTATCTCAACGGCATTACTAAAACCCCTGCCAAGTATTGAAGATAAGTACCGCTAAGTTTCGAAATCATCTTTATATATACTATTCCCCAAAACGAAAAAATTGTGCTTAATTTCGCATTGCTGCCAAATTATTGGAAACTAATGCAAACTCATCCATGTTCAGAGTTTCACCTCGTCGATTTGAATCTATGCCTGACCTGCTTAGAACCTCCGCCACTTCCTCTTTACTGAACCCCAACCCTGCATTTCCTAATGCATTAAGTAAGGTTTTTCTCCTTTGAGCAAAAGCGCCCTTAATTACTCTAAAGAAAAGTTTTTCGTCGTTCAAAGCAACAGGGGCTTGATCTCTGATGTTTAATTTTATCACTGTAGAATGCACGGCCGGAGGTGGGACAAAGGCATCGGGTGGGACATTAGTTACTTTTGCTATTTCAGCGTAGTACTGAGCAGCGACAGTTATGGCACCACAATCTTTACCTCCAGCACTAGCCGTTAATCTGTCAGCAACCTCCTGCTGAATCATTATTATAATGTCAGAAATCCAAAATCTTTGTTCAAGTAAATGCATTATAATAGGTGTCGTAATATAGTATGGTAGGTTGGCCACAACCTTATATTTCTTATTATCAGGACCAAACTGCCCATTACTGGATTCCTGGACTAATTTATCAAAATCAACCTTTAAGGCATCCCCTTGAACAACTTGGAAGTTTTCATAGTTACCTAAGTTTTTATTTAAAACAGGTATTAACTTTTGATCAAGTTCTACAGAAATCACCTGCGCTCCAGTTTCAATAAGCTGCTGAGTTAAACTACCAATCCCAGGGCCAATTTCTATTATTAAATCCTCCGGCCCTGCTTGGGCAGCTTCTATAATCTTATTAACGGTAGGTTCGTGAACTAGAAAATTCTGTCCTAACCTTTTTTGTAAGCGAATATTATTCTTCTTTAAAATATCCCTAGTAACGTCTTCTGCAAATATTTTCAATCCTTAGTCTCCTCCTCAAGGGTCGCGATTGCTTCCAAAAACTCATCCCTGGTTATCCCGTAAGTATTTAATCGGCGTAAAAATTGTTTTCCATTAGTATAACCAATTCCTAACACGCTACCAACTGCAGCTCTCCTTTCAGCCGCACCCGGTAACCCTTCTAAATTAAAATCAAACATATCTTTCCTTGAAAAGGTAGTATTATCTTCAATCTCTTGGACTCGGGCTTTCTTTAAGGCAGTAATAATTGAAGCAGGCGAAGCATTTTCTATTCCAATGTCACCATCAAGTAAGCCCTCATCCTGAGGTAAAAAAGCTTGTTTACAACCTTTGACAACCTTATTTATTCTTTTTCTAATTAATTCACCGGCTCGATCAGGATCGGTAAACACAATTACCCCTCGCTTTTCTTGAGCCGTCATTATTCTCCTTAAAGTTTCCTTACTTAGAGCGAAACCTCCTGTAATTATACATTCGGCATCAACAGCCCGCTTTACCGCCGAAACATCGTCTTTCCCCTCAACAACTATTATCTCTTTTATCATGCCAATCTCCTGTCCCTGTCACTATTAAAACTCTTATATAATAATACTAGAAAAACTTGGTTAGTGCAAAGCACTAGCCTTAGTTTTTCTTGTACGGAACACACCCAACAGGAAGCTTGTATGGCTAGAAAAGCTTCGTTAGCGCAAAGCGATAACGTTAGCTTTTCTTGTACGGAAGACACCCAACAGGAAGCTTGTATGACTAGTTTCGGTACAAAAAAATAGATGAAGCAATAAATACCCCATCTACCTATTTTAAAATAAAAATTTTAACATTTTTTCTGCCCCAATTAATTGCTTGACTTTTTGTATCAAAGAAAACATCTATTCGGTTACCTCTTATAGCACTACCTGTATCCAAAGCAACACCGTAACCATAACCCTCAACGTATAGTCTCGTGCCGTATGGAATAACCCGGGGATCTACAGCGATTGTACCTACTCCTGGCTTAGTTCCTCTACTTGTATTATTTCCTGTATGGGTATAGGCCGTGGCTTCTACTATAAATTCTTTAGAATAGGTCAGGCTTTTACCTCCCCTAGTCACCGTTTGAACTTTAGGCTTTGTTCCGTAAGCAACAATTTGCTTTATCGGTTCTTTAACCACTTTTTCTTCAATTATCTCACGGGATACTTCCTTACCGTCTTCATAGGTTACCTTTATAACTTGTTGTCTCAAACCCTCCTGGCCTTGTTGTAGAACTTTTTTCTGACCTTGGTACAAGCTTTTATCGGGCTTCTTTTCTGCCTGAAAATCAATACCAATATCTTTTTTCTCTTCCTTTTCTGAAACACGAATAATATTTATTTTGGTATCTTCCTGAACTAGCTGTGTTAAACCAGGCTCTATTTTATCTAACTCATTTACATCTACCTTTGCTACCTTAAGGATATCTTCAACCTTAATCGTAGTAGTATATACTTCAACTTCTTCACCATCAGCGAGTATCCTGACAGGAAAAGCGCGCTCTACCTCAACTACAAGATCATCTTCTATTTCGGTTGAACCTTTAGGTTTTATCCTATCTTCTTTTCGATATGTAATACCTTCCTCAGCCAACACTTCTGCTACTGTTTTAGCATAAGTCTTTGCCTCTATGGTCTTTCCATCCACACTAATCTGGACATCTTTCTTAAGCCAGCTGAAAATTCCAAAAGGTAAGGTAAGAACTATTGAAAAAAAGACAGTAATAATCACTATTAATTGCTTGTTTGAGTACTTAGGCCCTAGTTTCTTCTCCGTGTTAACTTCCATACACTTCAACTCCTTTTTGGGTTCTTGTTTGGAAGATACTTATAGGTATTCTCTTTTTACCCAAGTGTTTCCTCCTTTTTAGGCGGACTTTTATCCTTCAAATTCCGCTAATATTGGACAAGCGTGACTTAACACAATATCATATATATGCCTCAGGCTTGGATTTTATTACTTAAAAACAAAAAAAGAGCAGTTAGCTCTGCTCTTTTTGCTTATTTACTCTTGTCAGTCTTTATTCTTTTAGTTACCTTTACAAATAAGTCAAAAAGCTCTGCGTTTTGTTTAGATCTTTTAAATTTAATTATATCCAAGGAAAAACACCCCCAAAGAGTACTTACCTTGAGTATATCCATCTTTTGAATATTAAATACCGAAGAGCTTTTTGGCGTTAGCTGTTGTTGCTTGACCTAGCTCTTGTATATCAATCCCTTTAAGCTCAGCTATTTTTTCGGCAACATAATAAACATGAGCAGACTCATTTCTCTTGCCTCTAAAAGGTTCAGGAGTTAGATAAGGCGCATCTGTTTCGATGAGCAATTTATCTAAAGGCATTTTCTCTGCCACCTCTTGAAGCTTCTTAGCATTGTTAAAGGTCACAGGACCCGCAATAGAAATATAAAAATTTAACTCCATACACTCTTTTGCCATTTCCCAACTACCCGAAAAACAATGAAGAATTCCTCCAACCTCTTGTGCCCCTTCTTCCTTCAATATCTGCAAAATATCACCGTGGGCATCTCGGTCATGGACTATGATGGGCTTCTGTAGTTCTCTAGCCAGCCTAATTTGGTCTCGAAAGGCCTGTTGCTGTATATTCTTTGGAGATAGATTACGATAATAATCTAAGCCCATCTCTCCTAGAGCTACAACCTTATTCTGTTGAGCTAACTCTCTTAGTTGTAATAAGGTTGCTTCATTTGCCTCACTAGCATCATGAGGATGTATGCCTACAGCTGCATAAATAAAATCATAGCTATTGGCAAGGCTTATGGCCCTTTTGGAAGAAGCCATGTCAAAGCCAACATTAAGAATATATTTAATTCCTTTATCTACAGCCCTTTTTATAACTTCATCTCTATCATTATCATATTTTTGATCATCTAAATGGGCATGAGTATCAAATAACATCTTTTACCTCCTACTTTTCCGATGGCTAATTACTTTACCGGATTACCAGAGCCGATCTCTTTTGTAAGAGCTATTACTTCAAGATCGTTTTCATCTGAGGCAGCAAGAATCATTCCCTGTGATAAAATCCCTCTCAACTTTACGGGTTTTAGATTGGCTACTAAGACTACCTTCTTCCCAACAAGCTGCTCAGGAGTATAATGCTTGGCAATTCCTGATACGACTGTTCTCACTTCATCACCTAACTTAACTTGAAGCTTTAGTAATTTATCAGCTTTCTCCACTTTTTCAACAGACACTACCTCGGCTACTCTTAAATCTAACTTCATAAAATCATCAATAGTTACCTCAGGTTTAGTATTTTCTGTAACAACTTCCTTCTGTTGTTCCTTTTCCATAGTTGCCTCCTGATTAACCGGCTCATCTTCTTTCAATTGTTCCACTCGTGGAAATAAAGCAGTACCTCTTGCTAACTTCGTTCCTTCTGGGATTTTACCAAAGGAACCTTGAATCGACTCCCATGAATGTAATTCACTTTGTTGTGAAATCCCTAACTGAGCATAAATCCTTTCAGGCAGGCTTGGCATAAAAGGAGTCAGCATTACTGTAACTTGTCTAATTACTTCCAACAAGTTTGTTAGAACCGTACCCAATCTGGCTTTTAGGTTATCGTCCTTAGCTAATATCCAAGGCATGGTTTCGTCGATATACTTGTTGGAACGGCTAATAAGTCTCCATAGAACAACCAACGCATTGCTTAATTCAAATTTATCCATTAAATCTGTATACTCAGCAACAGTCTTTTCAACCATTTGCAGTAAGTCTTGATCAATGGCTTCCTCAACACTTCGCGGTTGTACCTGCCCATCAAAATATTTCTCGCCCATGGCTACTGTCCTACTTACAATGTTTCCCAAATCATTTGCTAAGTCAGCATTTATTCTTTGAATTAAGGCTTTTTCTGAGTAATATCCATCAGATCCAAAAGGTAGTTCTCGTAGTAAATAGTAGCGGATAGCATCGACCCCATACTTATCTACTAGCACTACGGGATCAATAACATTTCCCTTGGATTTTGACATTTTGCCTCCCTCAAGCAAGAGCCAGCCATGGCCAACAACTTGTTTGGGTAATTCGATGCCTGCAGCCATTAGAATAATTGGCCAAATAATGGTATGAAAACGAACAATATCCTTTCCAACCAGGTGAATATTACAAGGCCAATATTTGTTGAATTTAGTCTCATCCTCTGTTCCCCAACCTAAGGCAGAGATATAGTTAGTTAAGGCGTCAAACCAAACATAAATTACATGTCCTTCATTAACCGGAACGGGTATTCCCCATTTAAAAGTTGTTCTAGAAATACACAAATCCTCTAAACCACTTTTAATAAAGCTAATCATTTCATTCCTTCTAGAGCTTGGCTGAATAAATTCAGGCTTAGTTTCAATGTGCTCCAACAGAGCATCTGCATATTTTGACATTTTGAAGAAGTAGCTTTCTTCCTTCACAATCTCCGCGGGTCTTGCACAATCTGGGCAATTACCATCTTTAAGTTGTCTTTCTGTAAAAAAGGTTTCACAAGGAGTACAGTACAAACCTTCGTACTCAGACTTATAGATATCACCCTTATCATATATTCTTTTGAATATTTCTTGAACCGCTTTTTTATGACGCGGTTCTGTGGTTCTGATAAAATCGTCGTATTCTACATCGAGTGTTTTCCATAAACTCTTAAAGCCTTCAACAATTTTATCTACATATTCAATTGGTTCTTTTCCTTCACTTTTCGCCTTTCTTTCGATCTTTTGTCCATGTTCATCTGAGCCTGTTAAAAACCATACATCCAGGCCCTTGAGGCGGTTGTAGCGAGCTATTGTATCAGCAGCTACAGTTGTATAGGCATGACCTATATGTAAGTTATCACTGGGGTAATATATCGGTGTCGTAATATAAAAGCTTTTATTACTCATATTATCCTCTCCTTAATTAAATTTAGTACAAGAAATATAAAAAAACCCTCCATCCCCCTAGGGACGAGAGTTACTCCCGCGTTACCACCCTTTTTGTCAACCAAAAGACCACTTAACAAGCTTTTAACGAAGCAACTCGGCATTACCTAACCTTTTCTGGCTCGGAAATACAGCTCCAGGGCCATCTTCAGAAACTTTTCCTTGGCAGGCTTCCACCTTATCCCGCTCTCTGAACAAGTAATTAGTTTCTTACTCTCCCTTTCATAGCACTAAATTTATGTACTATATAACATCTCTAAATGATGATATCTAAGAAACATATTTTTGTCAAGTTTTCCCTTAAACTACCCATTATATGCAATATCTACTGAAATAATTCCAAATAAGAGATTGACTTTTGCTGGAATTTTTGGTATCATTTTGTTGCGGATATTTTGTCGAATATTGTAGAAATTGAAAGGAGAATGACAAAATGAAATCTACTGGAATTGTAAGAAAAGTTGATGAATTAGGAAGAGTAGTTATTCCTATAGAGCTTAGAAGAACACTTGGTATAGACGAGAAAGATGCTTTAGAAATCTATGTTGATAGTGAGAAAATTATTTTCAAAAAGTATGAGCCTGCCTGTGTATTCTGCGGAAATGCTGATGAAATACAGCATTTTAAAGGAAAAAATGTTTGCAAGGTTTGTGCCTCTACTATGTCTTCAAACGTAGCTGGCTAAAAAGCGTTAAATGTTCTTAATATACATAATTGTGCTATAAACAAGAAATGCGCACTAGTAGCTAAGTGCGCATAGTATATTATATTTCAAAAAGCCTTTTTTTATAGGCTTTTTTCTTTTTTACATCTGTTTGTTTAAGTATATCTCGTAGATATTTCTTTTGGGAATTCCCTTAGCCTTGGCTACTTCTTTAAATGCTTCCTTTTTAGTCATCCCTTGAGCGATAAAGTTATCAACTTGCAGAATCAAACTTCCTTCATCAAGTTCAGTGTCTCCCGCTGGCTCATCCGCCACATTATAACCCTCTAAAACAATTACAAATTCACCTTTTATTGCTCTAGACTTAAATTCCTGTAAAACTTCTTCGAATGTTCCCCTAACAACCTCTTCAAACTTTTTGGTTAATTCTCGCACTACTGAAACTTTGCGATTTTCTAGGACCTTTAATGCTTCAAGCGTTTTAATCAGACGATGCGGTGCCTCATATAAAATGATCGTTCGCTCTTCTTTGACGAGAAGCTCTATTCTTTGTTTTAATTCCTTCTTTCTTCGAGGCAAAAAGCCTTCAAAAACGAATCTATCCGTATCTAGTCCTGAAACCACTAGCGCAGTTATTGCTGCTGTAGGGCCAGGAATAGGAACCACCTTAATCGACTCATCAATTGCTAACCTAATCAAATCCACTCCCGGGTCGGAAATCCCCGGCATCCCTGCATCAGTGACTAAAGCAATATTTTTACCCAGCTTTATTTCCTCAATCAGTTTAGGCCCTTTTTCTCTCTTATTATGTTCGTGATAACTGGTCAGGTTATTACTAATTTCAAAATGGCTGACAAGTTTCCTGGTTTGCCTAGTATCTTCCGCAGCAACTATGTCAACTTCTTTTAATACTCTAACGGCCCTATAACTCATATCCTCTAAGTTACCTATTGGCGTCCCGACCAAGTATAATGTTCCAGGCTCTGTTCCAGGCTCTATCTCAATGCTCAAGGGTTTTCCCCCTTTGTGAGTATAATTGCAGTATCTCTTGGGCATATCCTCCAGCCTCATTATAGATGAAAAGAGGATCCATAACTTCCACTTCTTTACCACCACCTAAAGTGGCTTCTATAAGTACTAGATTTGATTTCTTCTTGAAAGTAGGATGAATCATTTGGATCCTTTTTGGTTCTAATTTATTTTCTCTCAGATAGTAAATTATATCTGTAAGGCGATTAGTTTGATGTATTAAAACCAATTTACCACCAAACTTTAAAACTTTGCGTGCATTACTTATAATCTCGTGCAAAGTAACTAAGATTTCGTGCCTTGCGATGGCTACAGACTCTTTTGGATTAACTTTGCCCTCCCCAAGAGGTTTATAGGGCGGATTACATAAGACTAAATCAAAATTGTTCTCTAAATGCAACTCATTCAATTTATTAATGTTTCCCTCAATAATTTCAATCCGTTTTTGAAGATTATTTAGCTCAGTACTTCTCCTTGCCAAATCAACCATTTTGGACTGAATTTCAAGACCAATAATTTTATCTAAATTTGCTTCTCTAGCTGCCAAAATCAACGGAATTACTCCCGTTCCCGTACCAAAATCTATAATCTTCATGCCTTTTTTTAACTTTGGAAAGTGAGCCAGTAGAACCGCATCGATGGAGAAACAAAACTCATCGGTGTCCTGGATAATTTTATAGCCACCTATAATTAAATCATCAATTCTTTCTGGCAAGTTAAAACCCTCTTTACTGTTTCTTAAGTAATCCCATGCAGAAGAGACAGTCTCCCCCTGCTCTAGATTGACCAAAATGCATTGGACATACATGAAAACCTTCGTTATATAGCCGTGCTAAATTATCATAACCCTCACCCTTTTGAAGATCCAATGGTGGTTTCTTACCTACATTTTCTTTCTGGCCATGGTCTTCGGGATAATGCCGATAAATTTCAGTTACCTCTTTTCGAAGCTTTTCATTTTCATCCTCTAGCGCATAGGCCCTCATCTTTAATTCCTGCATTTCAGCTTGCAATTCTTGAAGCTTATTTTCAAGTTTAGTGATAAAATTGGTTAACTGCATCAATAATTTTTCACTCCTTAGGGGATTCCTTAACAGTAACCTCAGAAAATGGAACATCGATACTATGTTTACTATTTTTCATTTCAATGCCGACTGATTTTTTTAGGATGTTGATAGAAGTTATCTTTCCGTCTCCCTCAGGGCTACTAACCCAGGTTCCAAGGTTAGGATAGTCCTTTTTCTCACTTTCATAGGCATCGTTTTCATACTTTAAGCAGCACATTAATCTCCCACAAATACCCGAAATCTTTGTAGGGTTTAATGATAAATTTTGTTCCTTTGCCATTTTAATGGAAACAGGTTCAAAATCCCCTAAAAAGGATTTACAACATAACACCCTTCCACAAGAGCCTAAGCCCCCTATCATTTTTGCCTCATCTCTTACACCAATTTGCCTTAACTCTATTCGTGTACGGAAGATGCTAGCCAAATCTTTAACTAATTCTCTAAAATCAATTCTTCCTTCAGCGGTAAAGTAAAAAATAACCTTATTTTCATCAAAGGTGTACTCTACGTCTATCAACTTCATAGGTAGTTGATGTTCTTTAATCTTTTCTAAACAAACTCTTAGGGCTTCTTTTTCTTTTTCTTTATTAATTCTTATTTTTTCGCTGTCTTCAGCTGTAGCCTTCCTAATAACCTTTTTTAAAGGAAGTACAACATCATCCTCGCTAACCATTTTAGAACCAATTACGATTTGACCATATTCAATACCTCTAGCAGTTTCCACAATGGCAAAATCACTCGGTCCAACTTCTATTTCATCAGGATCAAAGTAATAGATCTTTCCAGCCTTTTTAAAACGAATACCAACCACTTTAAACATAAAGTTCCTCCTTGCCAAATTAACTTGCTTTAAGTACAAGAAACAAGTTATCTAGTATCAATTTAAAATTTACATTCTGCGTCATGTATTTTCTCAGTCGTTCCAGTTGCAGAATCAATTCCGTTAAATCTGTGTAACGATAATACTGAACCATTTCCTCTAAAAAAAGTTGCTCATCTTTATTTAGAATTAAACTTTTATTCTTAGTTTCCTTTAAAATGAGTAGATCCCTATAAAACAATTCTAAAAGCTCTAACATTAATGGAAATTGTTCTTTTCTTTTTTCCCATTCGCTGTTGATTCTGATTATTTTAACTTGGTCATTCTCTAAAACCATCTGCATTAACTCTATAAGTTCTTTTCTAATGTCTGTAATTTCATGAGAGGTAGCTAGATTTTCAGCTTTTGCTAGGCTTCCATCAGCCAAACTTGCAAAAAGGGTTACTTGGTCATGACTAAGTGTAGATTTATCTCGTAAATAATTTTCTACTTCTTCTAGTCCAAGTTTTTGAAAATAGATATGTTGGCATCTAGAGTTAATAGTAGATAACATGGCATAGGGTTTAGCCGTAATCAGTATGAAAACTGTTTCTACAGGCGGTTCTTCTAATATTTTCAACAGGCTATTTGCCGCCTCAGTAGTCATTGTATCTGCATCTTTAATTAAATAAACTTTATAGGCTGCTTCATAAGGTTTGTAGTGAAAAGTCTTTTGTAACTGCCGTATCTGCTCTATTTTTATTCTTGCCCCTAATGGCTGTAAAAAATAAACATCAGGATGATTTTCATGGGTTAGCTTTTTGCAAGGGGAACATTCCCCACAGGCAAAATCACTCTCCTTCTTGTTGTTACAAAACAAGCTAGCTAAAAAGTGTCTGGCTACATTTAATTTACCTACACCCTCGGGACCAGAAAACTGATAGGCATGTGCGACTCGGTTTTTTTCTATGGCATTATTTAAAATCTTTAGATTCTGCTGGTGACCATAAACATTTTGCGTCATTAGCCTAGAATCCTTTCTACTTCATTGATTATGAGCTTACTGATTTCTGCAATTTCTACGCTTGCATCAATAACCTTATATCTTCTATCATCTTGAGCTATTTCTAAAAAACCGTCTCTTACTCTAGCATGGAAATCCTCGGCTTCTAGTTCTATTCTATCCTCTGAATCTCTCGTACTTCTTATTCTATTTTTAGCCTTTTCAGGCGGTATATCCAACAAAAACGTTAAATCAGGTTTTAAGCCTCCCGTGGCTAAGTAATTTAGCTGACTAAGGAATTCTATATCTAGATTTCGCCCGTAGCCTTGATAGGCCAAGGTAGAGTCAACAAATCTATCACACAACACAATTCTTTCTGCCTTTAATGCGGGTACTATTAACTCCTCAACGTGTTGCGCTCTTGCAGAGGCATAAAGAAAGGCTTCGGTTCTTGCGACCATCTCCGAATTTTTTGGATCTAGGAGGATGTTTCTTACAGCTTCACTAATGTTGGTTCCACCCGGTTCTCTAGTTATCACAACGTCACAACCTTTGTCTAATAAAAATCTATGAAGAAGTTTGATTTGAGTTGTTTTCCCAGAACCGTCAGGACCTTCAAATACGATAAACTTGCCTTTCATAATTTCCCCCTATAAAGAAGACTTGTGTTGATAGAGTAACGCTGTTAAGATTTAAATCTAGTCTTTAATAACTCTTAAATAATGTAGACTTGCATCTTGCACTCCCTGCAATTTGGTTCTGCTTTCTCTCATATTTTCGAGAAGCCTTATTAATTCATCTGTAATCACTTCACCCGGAATTGCTAAGGGTATTCCCGGTGGATAAGGGACAATCTCTTCACCTAATATTCTGCCCTCGGCTTGTCCTATTTTAATACTTTCTTTCACTCCAAACCAAGCATCTCTGGGAGTCATGTGTTGCTCTAATTTCAATCCTGCTACACGGGTTTTTTCGTCACTTTTATCTAAACTTAGCCCTATATTAGCATTTCTTTCATACTTCTTCACTAACCCTTTAATTCCTGCGATAAATTTTTGCCCTGTCTCAAAACCATCACCAACGGTAATAAGAGCTAGTACATTTCTTAAATCAGACAATTCAACCTGAACATTAAAGTCCTCTCGCAAGACCTTTTCAGCCTCATGTCCAGTTATACCCAAAGTCGCAACATTAATTAATATCTTGGTGGGATCAAGTTGAAAGTTTCCTACACCTAAAAGATCTTTCTCTTGCAATAGCGTTATATCATCTACCGCTTCTAATTCTCTTCTTATCTTTCTAGCTGTTTCGAGAGTTTCCTCTACCAACTTATCGCCGTAATTTGCGAATTGATGTCTCATAATATCTAAGGACGCAAGCAACAGATAGGATGGACTGCTTGTCTGAACCAATCTCAAAGCATCTTTAATTGTCTTAAAAGGTCCACTATAATCTCTAACATGCAAAAGGGACGATTGAGTTAAGGAACTTAGTGTTTTATGTGAACTTTGCACAGCTACGTCGGCGCCCGCCTCCATAGCACTAAGGGGCAACTGGTGGCTAAACATAAAATGGGCCCCGTGCGCTTCATCCACTATCACGATTTTATTCCTTGCCTTAGCGTATTGCACAATCGCTTCGAATTCGGAACTTATCCCATAATAGCTTGGATGTATTAACAAAATCCCCTTGGCTTGTGGATAATCCTTAATTGCTTGCTTCACTTGTTTTAGTGTTATCCCCAGAGTTATTCCAAAACGAGTCTCATAATGGGGATAAATAAACCGTGGAATTGCCCCACTGTAGATAAGTCCTGTGAATACTGAGTGATGTATATTCCTTGGTACAATAATTTCATCCTTTGGACCAAATAAGGCCATTATGGTAGCTTGCAAACCCGAAGAAGTACCATTAACTAAAAAGAAAGTTTCTTCTGCTTTAAAAAGATTAGCTGCTAAACCTTGTGCTTCTTTAATAGCACCAGTTGGATTATGAAGGTCATCAAGTCCTAAAACTTCTGTTAAATCATAGGAAAACAAGTTTTCTTGTAAAATATCTTTATATTCCCAACTAAATCCTTTTCCTTGTTTATGACCTGGTGTATGAAAAGCAGATGTTTCTGCTGTTTGATATCTATTTAAAGCTTCGAGAATCGGTACTCTAGCATGGCTTTTCACGAATTGTCCACTCCATCGAGAAAAAACTATTAATACATTATTTTAACATATTTTTAGTGAATACACTACTAACCGAGGTATATATTTGAATATTAGACATTTCTTTATACTCATATTGAAGCCACTTTAAGTCGACACTAAACTTAACAAAAACTTTAAATTTCAACAACGAGGGAGTGACCTACATGCAGAGACAGAAAACAGTTGTTGATACCGAAAAACTCTCAAAAAAATACCGTACTAATGTTAGTAAAATCATATCTGCCTGGAAAAGGGGGAAGAACGATTTAGAAATATCCTCTAGCTTGAATATTGAATTGACCAAACTACAAAGAATAAGAACTGAAATCGAACAAGCCCATAATCGCAACAGATATGAAAGTGTTTCAAACAATTGGCTTCAGTTATAGAGTATTCCCTATATACGAAAAAAACCAATGGTACGATTCCATTGGTTTTTGTTACATAATTCTAAAATAATATCCTTCTTACCTGTTCCTTGTAAATAATATAATCCTCGTGATCCACATTAGTGCTACTAAGATCTCGCTGACATTGTCCACATATAAATTTTCCTTTTAAGATTATTCCATTCCTAAGCTTATATAAATTATAATCCAAATCACCGCAAAAAGCACAGCTTTTATGTAATTTACTAGTCATTTGTCCACCTCTCCTCATTAAGATTATGGCCAAATAGTGGTTTGATTAAACTTCACTTCACCCGTATAATATGTATCAAAAAATTTTTTGGTGCCTGGCAGGCTCGGACTATTTACAATACCCTCTAAACTGAGTATGATTGTATATGGAGGTGGAAAAACATGTCTGAATTATTTACTTATTTGTTTTTAAGTAAAGTTTTAGAGCAGCAGAGCTCTAAACTAAACACAAACAACAATAACCATTCTAAAAATACATCTAATTCGCAGAACTTCTCTGCGATTTTGAATCAGCAAATTACTAGTATTTTACCGTCAAATCAAAATGAAAATCGAAATAATACGGAAACCAAGCAAAATTATAGTTCTATCATAGACGAAATGTCTTCTAAATATAATGTTCCCTCTAATCTTATTAAGGCTGTTATCCAAACTGAGTCAAATTTTAATTCTAATGCTATTTCTCACGCAGGCGCAAAAGGTCTAATGCAGTTGATGCCAGCTACAGGTCGTTCATTAGGTGTAGTTGATCCTTTTAACCCAAAGCAAAATATAGAAGGTGGTACTAAATATTTATCTCAAATGCTAAAACGCTTCAATGGTAATCTAGATTTAGCTTTGGCAGCCTATAACGCTGGCCCTGGTAATGTCCAAAAATATGGAGGAATACCTCCTTTTAAAGAAACACAAAATTATGTTGTAAAAGTACGTGCTTTACTATAACCCAATACCTAAGAACTAAAAAAGAGGTAGAAGCTACTAAAGCTTCTACCTCTCTTTTTACTGAAGTTTACCATCCACGCTCCTGCATTCTTTCTTGTGGAGCTAATGTAGAGATTTCGATTCCAACCATAG
>JUEG02000835.1_pt1 | contig 75463 bp, 75 predicted proteins | sample 432341 | NCBI WGS metagenome assembly JUEG02 (sample SAMN02953476, study PRJNA257561) | rock porewater metagenome | biome: terrestrial; feature: Opalinus Clay rock; material: porewater; isolation source: Opalinus Clay rock BIC-A1 borehole | place: Switzerland: Mt Terri URL, St-Ursanne ... | reverse complement strand
GCCTGAAAGATCAGGTAGGCCTGAAAGGTCAGGTAAGCCTGAAAGATCAGGTAGGCCTGAAAGGTCAGGTAAGCCTGAAAGATCAGGTAAGCCTGAAAGGTCAGGTAAGCCTGAAAGGTCAGGTAAACCAGAAAGAGCGGGTAAACCTGAAAGAACAGGTAAACCTGAAAAATCAGGAAAGCCAGGAAACTTCGAAAAACCAGGTAAGCCATACAATGAGCGAGGTAAGCAAGGTAGTACAAATAGAAATAACAATAAAAAAAGTTCTCAAAAGAGAAGGTAGATTTCACAAAGCCTTAGATGAAGACCAATTAAGTCAGCGTTTATCGCTGGCTTTTTGTTTTTCTTATTAACATTGGCACCTTTTGAGGTTGTTCATTCATAAATTCTTAATTTAATCTATGGCTATCCTCGATATTAGCATTTTTCAATAGCAATACGTCGTTTATTGCCTAACTTATTCGCCTTTTTTTTTGAGACTTTGAACCAGATATTGTAGATAATTATATTAGGAAACATTAGAATAAACAGTTATTCGTTTTGGAAATTAAGAGAAGGAGTGTGGCACCAGGTGAAGACTAAAATAATCACTGCTATTTTATTAATCTTATCTATACCCGTCTCCATCTGGTTAGCTCAATATTCCATTGATTATGTTTTTCAAAACAAGCATGGAGGATATAAGGAGCGCCAAATTGAAGAATTCAAAAGTTATCTCGAGTATGTAAATGGAACTATAGTCTATTGTGAAGGTAGAATAGATGTATACGCTAAGTTTTCTAAAGCCGGCGAATATCGATATGAAGGTTTTTATTTGGGGGATTTTGGTCTAGGCTCTAAGGATTGGTTAGACAAATTTGAAAATGAAAGAGCAGGAGATGAGGCCAGACTTAGTCACCGTAGTAGTGTCTATAGGAATCCGGAAGTGGTTAATGGGATATATCTAACAAGCTTTGAAAGTGCGCTAAAAGAATTTGAAAGCTCTATTAACGAAATACATCAAGCTGGAAAAAGCCACAATAGACGTTCAGCATTAGATGGTTTAGAAGGTTTAAAAGAAGCTTTAACAATGATGCGAAAAGTAAAAAGTGGGTTAGAAGAAATGGATATAATCAAATACTTACCGAGCTAGCAAAACAGACCAATAGGTCTGTTTTTTTATTTAATTGATTAGCTGTGGTCTCTTTTTGTTTTTCAGTACTTATTACCTCTTGAATCTAATATTTTAGACACGAGGGGTGGTATTAATAGCTATGAGTATAAGAATATTATTAAGATTTAGTGTTTTTTTAATTTTAATAATTTCAATAATAATCGTGAGTGTGAAATTTCAAGACATCTATATAAACTCAGAAGAGAAAGGTTTAACTGAGCAAAAAAATAACCAAAGTAATAAAGGGAAGAAAGGTAACAAATTTAAAGAAAGTAAGGAGTATACCTATAGAATCTATGAAGAAATTCCGCAAGGCATTGTTAAGAAAATATCAGGGTTATCATTTTTAAAAGGCGGTCCAGTAACGCTAGAAGACCTAGCATACATAAAGTTAACCTATTGGGGTTTTGATGACAGAACCCATTTTGGAGAGATTATTGTGCACAAAGAATTAGCACAAGAAGTGGCAGAAATATTTGGAGAAATCTATGCCGCCAAATTTCCAATAGCAAAAATGAGACTGATCGATGAATATCAGGCAGATGATGACTTATCTATGGCGGATAACAACACTTCAGGATTATGTATGAGAAAGGTTAGGGGTTCAGATAACTATTCAAAGCATAGTTTTGGTATCGCTATAGACATCAATCCAGTGCAGAATCCGTACCTTTGCCAAGGAATACTTCTTCCCCAAGCTGGCAAGGACTATGTAGATCGTCAAGACTTTCGAGAGGGCATGATTGTGAAAGGAGACGTAGTCTATGAGGCTTTTAAAAACAGGGGTTGGACTTGGGGAGGGGAGTGGAAAACTCTAAAAGATTATCAACATTTTCAAAAGAATTTACCTGTTGAAAGTGTCGAATAAAATCTAATAAACCAGGTCTCGCTTTTTTAAAATAATGCTATTTAAGAGATAAAAAACTATTCCATAGAAGGCGATGACCTTTAAAGCCATCATTAATAAAGCCATATCGTTCGAAAACATTAAGGAGTAAGAGAAGTTATTGAAGTAGGTGCTAATTAGGTAGGGCTGGATTTCTGAGACTAAATAGCCTGCAAAAGTTGTGGTAATTAACAGCCCCAAAGTTGCTCCAACTACCACCGCGCTACTATTAAAGATTAAGGCAAAAAACATAATAACCATGCTATAAGCAAGTAATGGAAGAGCTGACAGTAGGTAGGTTCCAACAGTTAGCAATATTCCCTCTGAAGTTGTATAAGTGATTCCTTTGTTTAAGAAAGCATCTCCCCACCCAAAAAGTAAGGTTCCTATGAAATAAGCAAGAAGCATGGTAAAAGTAAGTGAAAGAAGTATAGTTAAAACTACGGTTAAGGTCTTTGCAGCAATCATTTTATGCCGCGAGACTGGATGAATTAAGGAGATACTAAGGGTTCCCGTTAGATATTCTTCCGTAATCATCTCGGATATGATGATGGTTAAAAATATGGGCAAAATCAAAGTTGTAGTAATGCCAAAAAAGAACAGAGGATAGGTTTGTCCATCTTGGATTTTATAAACCGAAAACAAGGATAAAAGTACAGGAATTAATTCTACAATAAAAATGACTCCTAAAAAAGCGTGAATTTTTTTATTAGCGAAAAGTTTAATGAACTCATTTTTAATAAGGTTAATCAACTTGGATCGCCCCCTTTGGTTAGCTGGATAAAGTATTCTTCCAAGGATTGCTTCAGCGGAACTAAATATTGAACCTTGATATTTGAAGTAATCAGCAGCCGATTAAGATCAGCGGAATACCCCTTTTCTAGCTCGACTAATAGTAGGTTTTCTCTTTGCGTAATAGCTTTTATATACTGGACATCTTTCAGACACTGGAAGGCTTCACTAACTTTATTTGTATATATCTCTACTGTTTCTGTGTTCGTAGCTATTAGTTCGCTTGTTTTTCCTTGAGCTAGGATTTGGCCCTGTTTAATTACTGCGACCTTATTACAGAGGGTCTCAATTTCCTTTAGCAGGTGACTTGTTATAAAAAAGGTAATCTTCTTTGTCTCAGCCAATTCCTTAATAAGATTTCTTACTTCAAGCATCCCTTTAGGGTCTAAGCCATTCATGGGTTCATCTAAAAAAACCAATCTTGGTTTATTAATTAGAGCCCGTGCAATTCCAAGACGTTGCTTCATACCTAGCGAGTAGGTACCCACCTCATCCTCGGCTCTAGATTTTAGTCCTACCAACTCCAATATCTCTACAACATCCTTTTTAGAAACATCGGGGTAAAGATTTGCTATTAAAGTTAGGTTTTGATATCCCGTTAAATAAGGATAAAATTTAGGTGTTTCTACAACAGCACCCACAGAAGCAATGGCCTTATTAAAGTTTTTGCTCAGAGTAAAACCGTTAATCGAGACAGTTCCTGCGTCTGGATAAACCAGTCCTAATATAATTCGAATTATCGTTGTTTTCCCCGCACCATTGGGTCCTAAAAAGCCAAAAATGTCTCCAACGTTAACTTGAAGGTCAACACCTTGAATAATCTTTCGGCCTTTAAAGGACTTATGGATGTTTGTTAGCTCTAATGCCAAATTCATTAAAAAACACAACCCCTATACGTTATTTCCGAGCATAACCACCATTAAGGTTTTTCTCTTTTTACTTAATTAGCATATCAAATTAAACCTAAGGTTTCAATAATAGCTCCATAAGTATCCCATACGCTAAATAAAACCGCCATAAAAAAATTGGTGGTTTTATTTCTTATGTATTGACAAAAACTAGTAATGGAGTTAAACTAATGACAATGATAATCATAATCAAGTAATAACAATTATCAAAGGAGCTGATTGGTAGTGAACTGTCAAGTAATAAAAACTTTTATAGGTCAAAGAGAATCCTTCGAAGGTAAAGATTATTTATTTCATACCATTGCCTTTCATGTAGCACCTGTCTTAGATAAGCATAAACCGGCAACCGTGCTAACCTTCAAAACTGGTAAGCGCAATCTACTAAACTTATGGTCAGAACACAGGGAATCTTTACCCTTAAGCGAAGAATTAAGTTGGTTTGAAATTCAGTTAACTCCAGATAAGGCAACTGTTTTGTTTTATAATCGGGATCTTTTGCTGCAGGAACTAAAAGACACTCAGCATAATGGATTTCTTAACCAATGCGGATATAGGCTAGACATGACCCTTGAAGAGTATTTATTTCATTTAAAGAGCAGATACCATGACGGCTGTCCCCACGAAATAGGGCTATTTTTAGGGATCCCCATTGATGATACGATTAGCTTTATAGAACAGAAAGGTAAAAACTACATAGAGATTGGGTATTGGAAAGTTTATCATAACTTTAATCGAGCGCAAAGTACCTTTGAATTATATGAACGTGCTAAACAACGCTTTATGAAATTCATCCACGAGGGCAATAGCCCCTATCAATATTTTCAAAATTCAATTGCCTAGTCCTCTGCCATCAGTCAGCCTTTGCGGCTGGCTTTTTTAGTTCAGAATGTTATATGTTTCCACAATTGTGGAAACAAGCATAAAGATACTTTATCGATACTAGAAAAAACATGAGTATTTTCTATTGGACACTTAGTAATTCTAAGTGTTATAGTTCTTTATAGAAATCGATCAGGAATAGATTAGTGGAGGGAAAACATGAAAAAAGTTTTGGTTTTAATGATAGTATTAAGTTTAAGTATTGGTTTAGTAGGTTGCTCCGGTGATAATAGCAAAGATAACAAAGAAACACCGGTACTAAAAATTGGTGCCATTCCTGATCAAGAGGTTGCTAAATTAGCCCGTGGCTTAGACGCTATGGCTGAATATTTAAGCCAAGAAACGGGATTTAAAGTTGAATTTATTCCATCTAGTGACTATGCTGCTTTAGTAACAGCCTTTGAAAGAGGAGATATTCATTTGGCATGGTTTGGTGGTCTTACTGGTGTACAAGCTCGTGCCCTTACGCCAGAAGCAGAAGCAATTGCACAAAGACCAATAGATGAAGAGTTTCATTCGGTTTTTATTAAGCAAGCTGGCTTAGATATTAAAAATTTACCAGATTTAAAGGGCAAGTCCTTTACCTTTGGTAGCGAGAGTTCTACCTCGGGACATTTAATGCCTCGTTATTTCTTAATGCAAGAAGGAATTGATGCTGTAAAAGATTTAGATGGTAATCCAAACTTTTCTGGTTCACACGATACGACCTATAAGCTTGTTGAATCAGGAGCTTTCCAGGCTGGTGCACTAAATGAAGCAGTATGGGCCGCGGCAGTGGAAGAAAAGAAAGTAGATACTTCGAAGGTTGAAGTATTTTATACTACCCCTGCTTATTACGATTATAATTGGACTATCAACTCTATTGATGCTGAATTTGGTGAAGGCGCTAAAGATAAAGTCAAGCAAGCAATACTTGCTATAGGATCTGACCAAACTGATGTGCTTGACCTATTCCAAACTGATAAATTCATCGAGACAAAGAATGACAATTACGCTGCTATTCTTCAGGTAGCTAAGGAGTTGGACATAATTAAGTAATGGGAAAGATTAAAGACTTTAGCAAACCGGCAGTACAATTAAATGAAGTGAGCAAAATTTACGGGGGGACCGTTGCGTTATCCCCCCTTTCGCTCGTTATTAGGAAAGGTGAAACAGTAGCCTTAGTCGGTCCTAGTGGCTCGGGGAAATCAACCCTACTAAATGTTATGGCAAAGCTTATCCAACCTGATTCCGGTCAAGTGACTATTGATGGAATTTCTATTAATGAGATTAGGCCTGGACGGGAGCTTTCACGCAGGGTCGGTATAATTCACCAACAGCTAGAACTGGTTGGCCAATTAGCTGTGATTCACAATGTTTTAGCAGGAAGATTAGGAGAGTGGAGCACCTTGCGTTCCATTCTTTCATTAATAATCCCTCAAGAGAAAGAATTGGCCCTACAGGCCTTAGAAAGAGTTGGTCTTGCCGATAAGTTGTATCAAAGGACCTCACGTTTGTCCGGAGGTGAACAACAAAGGGTGGCGTTAGCGCGTCTAATGGTTCAAAAACCGCAAGTGATTTTAGCTGATGAACCAGTTTCTTCCCTAGACCCCGCCAGATCCGAGGATCTTTTAAAGATGCTAGTTGGATTTACAAATGAAGCGAATCAAACTCTTGTAGCCAGTCTGCACTCAGTAGAATATGCTAAGTGTTATTTTTCCAGAATTATCGCTCTACGCAATGGAAAAGTGTACTTTGATCGGCCTTCCTCTGAAGTAAGTGAAAAAGATTTAGCCTGCCTTTATAACCTGAAGGAGGATGCAAATGGAAAGATCCTTTCTGGAAATGCATAATAGAAAAATATTATCATTAATATTGCTAGCCAGTTTCGGATGGAGTTTGCTGTCGGTTGAATGGAGCAAGGATTTAATTCATGCAGGCGGTACTAGTACCTCTTGGCAGATATTAAAGGGTTTAGTAACCCCTAACTTGACCCCGGAAATTTTGCAATTAGCCGTGGTATCAACCTGGAAAACCCTAGCTTATGCCGTAGCCGGAATGTCTTTAGCTATAATCCTAGCACTCGTATTAGGTATTCTAGCCTCAGGTATTCTTGCTGGGAAAAGTTGGATTAGAAGTGTTTCAGTAGCCTGTTTTCGTGGCTTGCTGGGGTCAATGCGGGCTATCCATGAATTGGTTTGGGCTTGGCTTTTCGTTTCAGCTACTGGACTATCTCCGCTAGCGGCAATTTTTGCCTTGGCTATACCTTACGGTGGTACTTTAGGCAGAATTTTAGCCGACATTTTAAATGATGTTCCAAAAGAACCAATAAAGGCTCTAGAATCTAGTGGAGCAGGAAAACTAAAAGTATTATTTTATGGCTATTTGCCCATTGCCCTGGTTGATATGGTAAGTTACACAATGTATAGATTTGAATGTGCTATCCGCTCAGCAACAGTTATGAGTTTTGTGGGCCTTGGAGGCTTAGGTTACCAAATTCAAATATCATTGGCTGATTTAAACTATCAGGAAGTTTGGACCTTCGTGTACTTTTTAATTGGCCTAGTGATAATCGTTGATTTCTGGAGCAATCAGCTTCGCAGGAGGTTGGTTGCATGAAAAAGCCTAAGTTTAATATAGTAAAGTTTTCTCTGATAACAACATTGTTATTAGTGCTAATATCTTGGATATACATTTTTACCTCTGAAGGGGCTAATTTACAGGATTACTTTTCAGAGAAGAATATAGGCCACACCAAGAAGTTCCTATCTAATATGGTGGGATTAAATGACCAAGAGCCGGCCTTCTTGAGTGCTGAAAGTTGGCGTAATGCTTTAGGATTAACCTATGAAACCCTTGCTATGAGCATTATGGCAATCGGCTTTACCGGTATCGGAATGCTTTTGACTGTAACCTTAGCAGCTCGCACTACAGCTGACGGTTCTCTAACTTTATCGCAGTCCTGGCTGCGTTGGATAGTTTTTGGTTTTGTTCGATTTACTTATATATTTTCGCGGGCTGTTCCTGAATTAATTTGGGCTATGTTCATAATATTTATCTTTAAACCTGGAATTTTACCTGGGGCAATTGCCTTGGCTCTCCATAACTTTGGTATTCTCGGTAAGTTATGTGCGGAAGTGATTGAAGACTTGGAGTTAAGGCCGATTAGAGCTTTAAGGTCTAGTGGTGCAAACATGTTTGAAGTCCTACTTTACGGTGTTTTCCCCACAGTAACCCCAAAATTCATCACCTTTTTGCTATATCGGTGGGAAGTTATTATTCGGACTACGGTGGTTGTGGGCTTTGTGGGAGCAGGAGGCTTGGGTCAGCACTTCAAATTAAGCATGAGTTGGTTTAATTACACCGAAATTACTTTAGTACTGATTTGTTACCTATTGTTGGTTCTCCTAGCAGACGCTGTCTCAGGGGTATTAAGAAAAATCGCGCAATAGCTACTCCTTGAAAAGGGGTAGCTATTTTTTGGACTCAAATAAAAAGATCGTGGCTAAACAGTATTATTTAGATTAAATTAACAATACTATAGGAAAAGACTAGGGCGGGTTGAGATGGATAAATCAAAACTAATACTAAAACTCAACTGGTTTTATAATTTGGAACTAAACCAGGTAGATTTTTACCATGAGCAAAGTAAATTGCTGCATGATGAATATACAAAGATAGCCTTTGGGCACTTTGCCGAAATCGAGCAGCAACATGTTGATAATATAGCTAATATGATAAAAGATCTAGGGGGTAATCCTTTCCCTATTACTGATATAATTGCACCAATAATTGGTAAAGTAGCTGGAACGTTACTTTCATGGACAGGAACTGAAAATGTATTTAAAGCTAATATCATGATAGAAAAAAAGGCCTCGGAGGACTATAAGAATCTAATTGAAATGATCAAGGGTCAATATGATGAAGATATGATTAAAACTTTACAAGGGAATTTAGTTGACGAGGATTTACATATCGCTTGGTTAGAAAATCAATTACAAGAAGGTTCCCCACTAGGCGTTAAGCACTAGTACAAAGAAAAGGGCCGAGTTTCGGTCCTTTTTTGTGTTGTCCCCCAAAAGTTGGAATTTAGAAAAATATTAAATATTTTTTGGAAGGAATTAACATATAAATGTAGAATGCTATGCTGGTTATGTTATTAAAATATTGGAGGTCTTTGCATGTCTTTTTTAACTCGTTTTTCAATGAAGAACTCAGTAGTAATAATTTTATCAGCCGTTCTGATAATTTTAGGCGGTTTTTACTCTGCAAGTCAAATGAAGTCAGAATCCTTACCTGACATAGAGGTGCCGGTAATCTGGATGACAGGGATCTATCCGGGGGCAGGTCCTAATGAGGTATCCAAAGGGATCACTGAGCCCATGGAGAAAGCCCTCCAGGGGATAAATGGCGTTAATGATATTACAAGCTATTCTATGCAAAATGCGGGAACTGTTGTACTTGAGTTTAGTTTCAGTGTTGATTTGGAAAAGGCAGAACAGGAAGTAAACAGTGCTTTAGCCAAGGTCAACTTCCCCGAATCAGTGAAAAAACCTGAGATACATAAGGCCAGTGTTAATGACCCAGATATACTAAGTTTTACCTTAGCAGGTGGTAAAGATGAAGCTGAATCTATGCAATTTGTTCGAGATAAGATTAAACCAGTACTAAGTACTATAGAGGGAGTAGAAGAAGTTAAAATTCAGGGTGAAGCGGAGAGAAAGGTTTTTATTCGTCTATTGCCTGATAAACTTAAAGAATATTCAATATCTCCTGATAGTGTGAAGCAAGCCTTACAGGGGAGTAGCATCTCTATCCCTGCAGGCGAAGTTACCATGGGTGACAAATTAATGCCGGTAGAGGTAAAAAATGAAAAGACTTCTATTGAAGATCTTGAAAATATGTATCTGTTTACCATAGACCAATCGGCTGGCATCAAGAATGCAATGGAGCAAATTGGCGATGGCTTTGACAGTGTAGGCAAGGCTTTAGAAGGCATGGGGACGGCTCTTGAAGGCATGGGCACGGGTATGCAGCAAGGGTTTAATCAAATAGGAGAAGCTCAAAAAGGCCAATTACAATTGTTAGGGAACATTCAATTATTGTCCTTAGCTGTTCAAGGTTCAAGCCAACAGTTGGCGGCCTTAATGGCAATCCCTAATCCTGACCCAGAGACTTTAGCTAAAATTGATGTACTTCAAAAAGACATATCAAAGAAGCAGGACCAAATACAAAAGCTAGCGGGACAGTTGCAACAAGTTTTAAGTTCCCTTGAAAAAAGTACGAGTACCCAACCTAGCCAAACTAAACAAGCTCCTAAACTAAAAAGTGCAAGTAAATCCTCTAAGGGCGAGGCCGATCTAACCCCTACTGTTAAGACCTTAACTTTAGGAGATATTGCTGAAGTTTCCTACGGTTTTGCCAAGGAAACATCTTTGTCTCGTACCAATGATGAACCGGGTGTAGCATTTAAAATAGCCCGGCAGTCTGGTGCTAATGTGGTTGATATATCAAACCAAGTCCATGAACGATTAGAAGAAACAGAGCTTCCAAAGGGCTTAGAGTTAAAGAGTCTGTTTGACTATGCAACACCTATTAAACAATCGGTAAATTCTATGCTAAAAGAAGCTCTTCTTGGGGCGTTTTTTGCAGTATTAGTAACTTTTGTATTCTTACGAAACCTGAGAGCAACCGTAGTTGCTGTTGTATCCATCCCTTTATCGATTATGGCCGCCTTTATTGTAATTGCGAAGTTAGGTTACACCATCAATATTATGACCTTAAGTGGTATGGCAGTAGCTGTAGGTCGAGTTGTGGATGATAGTATAGTTGTTATCGAAAACATTTATCGAAGGTTAAAAAGTTCAAATAAAAAAGATGCTCAGTTGGTTTACGATGCGTCCAAAGAGGTAACTAGAGCCATAACCTCTTCAACCTTAACGACCATTGCAGTTTTCGGCCCCTTAACTGTTGTGTCGGGTATAGTGGGTAAGATATTTGTTCCTTTTGCAATAACCGTTGTGGTGGCCTTAGCTTTTTCGCTTCTTGTTGCAGTGACCGTAGTTCCTTTAATGGGAAGAATAATGCTCTTAAAAATAGAACCGGAAGAGGAAAAAGAAGGTGCTATTAAAAGAATTTATGCAAGAGTATTAGCTTGGTCCCTAAACCATAAAACTGTTGTGATGATATCTTCTGCGGTCCTACTAATAGCCAGTTTATCTCTAACCACCTTAATTGGTACCAATTTTTTGCCACAGGATAAAGTGAGATATTATCAGGTTAATATAGCTATGGAGGTAGGATCATCGTTAGAGAAAACGGATAAGGTGGCAAAGCAGATCGAAGCAATTGCTAGAGAAACAAAAGGTGTTGAGATTTACCAAGCAACAGTTCAATCTAATGGCAATGCTAGAGTATTTATCCGAGTAGCAGACAGGGTCAAAGAACCTGAAGCAGTTGCTGATATTATCAGGGAAGAGATCACAGAGGTTAAAGGAGCTAAAGATATAAATATTCAGGCTTTGGGTGGACCTGCTGGAATTCCTTACTTAGAGATAGTTGTAAAAGGTGATAATTTTGAGGATATTAAACAAGGCGGTAAACTAATCATGTCAACACTAGATGGTTTACCGGGGCTTGCTGATGTTAGTAGCAATATTGAAGACATTAAGCCTCAAATCGTTGTTGAGGTGGATGAGGAAAAGGCCACAGAAAAAGGGTTAAACCCCTTAATAGTTGGCGGTACCTTACGGGAAATGATTACAGGAAGCAATGTAACAACGGTTGAAATTGAAGGTCTGGAAACTGAGGTAGAGGTTTCCTTTAAAACAGACGATCTGTCAAGTATAGAGAAAATTAAAGATTTGGAACTAACCACTATGACTGGAAGTAAAGTCAAGGTCAAAGAAGTTGCCGAAGTTTCGGAAAAACCAGGGCCCACTTCTATTCAAAGGAAAAATATGAATCAATTTGCTACGGTGACAGGCATGATAACAGATGACAACAGTGGCCGCGTTTCATCTGAAGCCCAAAAGAAGTTAAATACTTTAAAATTACCTAGTGGTGTGACGTGGTCTATGGCTGGAAATACCCAGATGATGGAGGAAGGTTTTAGGGATATGGGAATAGCGATGTTAGTGGCGATTGTGTTAGTATTTATTGTAATGATCGGTGCTTTTGGTAACGCTATGGCTCCCTTTGCAATCCTATTTTCTTTGCCTTTTGCCTTAATAGGTGGATTACTAGGCTTGTTTTTGACAGGGCAGGAACTAGGAATGCCGGCTTTAATAGGAGGCTTGATGCTAATAGGAATAGTTGTAACGAATGCTATTGTATTAGTAGATCGGGTGCAACAACAGCGCCAACTGGGCCTTGCTACCTATGACGCTCTGATGGAAGCAGGCAGAACAAGGATTAGACCAATATTCATGACTGCCATTGCTACCATAGGTGCGCTTTCCCCAATGGCTTTATCGCCGGCTGAAGGAGCATTGATTTCTAAATCTATGGCAGTAGTAGTAATCGGTGGGTTAATGACCTCAACCTTACTAACTTTGATTGTGGTTCCTGTAGTTTATTCGATTTTAGATCATATATCGACAAACATCTTTAAACTAAAACAGTCTAAGGATATAGAGTTAGAAGGGTAGATTATCTACTCTTCTTTTTTTCGATCAAGTCAAAGGCTAAATCAAGAGCCTCTTTAGCTGTTTGAGCATAACTGATTTCGACGCTTTTTCGGTTATCTAAATATTTTTCTTCTAGGGCCAGGCCACGGACTTTTTCAGCCCAGCCCCCGGAAGGTTCGATTATTATTACAGGCTTTTGGTTAAGATAGGCCGCAGATAGTTCCCCCAAGGTTCCATTTCCTCCTCCAATCATAACTATTGCATCAGAGGAATGCACAAGGATTAGGCTACGATAATCAAAGTTTAGGCCGGTAGTGATAGGAATATCTATATAATCGTTTGCATAATCATCCTCTGCATCAATGGAATCACCCGGAAGGATTCCGATTACTAATCCTCCGGTTTCTTTAGCTCCCTTTGAAACGAACTCCATAACGCCGCTTCCGCCACCGGTTAACAGGACAGCCTTTCTTTTGGCTATTTCTGCACCCACTTCCTCTGAAATCCTTTGAACCTCAGTTGGTAATTCTCCCGCTTGACCTATAACTCCAATTCTAATCATTATAAAAAACCCCCTGAAGATACTTTTAAGGAATAGTATAATATATTTTATGCCTGATAGATAGCATTTAATGAAAGGTTATAAAGTCTTATTGGTACTTAGTTATCGGATAAAAAGACCGGTTTACGGTGATTATAACAATGAACAATAATGGCTAGTCTGCACGCTTACCGCAAAAATGGAAAGGAGTGAGTCACATGCCCGAATATCTAGAAATAATATTAAGAGCTTCTGGAACCTTCTACTTTCTGCTTTTTGTTGCTCGGCTGTTGGGCAAAACTCAAATTTCACAATTAACCTACTTTGATTACATCACGGGAATTACTTTAGGGACAATGGCAGCAACCTTAGCCTTTAATCCACAAGATAAGCTTATTATTCCTGCTGTAATAGGAATAAGTGTATGGGCAATCCATAAGAAACTGGTTGATTGGTTAGCCTTAAACAATATTCCCGCACGGAAAGTGTTAACAGGCGAGTCAGTGGTTGTTATCAAGAATGGTAAGTTAATGGAAAATGCGATGGCCCGGGCCCATTATAATTTAGAGGATCTTATGATTCAGCTAAGGAACTTAAAGATCTTTGACTTAAGTAGAGTAGAAGAAGCCGTCTTTGAAACTAATGGAAGATTAAGCGTATTACTTAAAAGTCAGTATCAGCCCGCTACTCCAAAAGATTTAAACATCAGCACCAGTTATCAGGGGATGCCCCAAATAGTGCTAGTGGATGGTAACGTTGCCCATCACAGATTAAAGGAAATAGGCCTTACCGAAGCTTGGTTAAAAGAAGAATTAAAAAAACTAGGTATCACTGATTTATCGGAGGTTGTTGCGGCACAGCTTAATACAAATGGACAACTCTACGTGGATAGAAGATCCGACTGGGAAGGTTGGAAAACAGATTAAATGGGTTTATGTTAATAAATTTAATATTCTTTGACTTCGTATTTGTCTTTCAAATGCTGAGGAGCCAAAGAAACTATCTTTTGAAGTATCCAAGTTAGGACGGCTAAATCATCAAAGAAGCCAAAGAAGCCCAAAAAGTCAGGAATAAGATCAAAGGGGAAAATGAAGTAAACTAATATAAATAAAATAGCAAGAGCTTTCTTCTTCCAAGCAATTGTGTTTAAAAGAAAAAATTCTATTAAAAAAGGAATTGATTTTCTTATATTTAACAAGAACCTAAATCTTCTGATTAACCTTCTCATTTTTTTTACCTCCCAGCAGTTACTTTAAATAGCTTACCCTAGAATTCATATAAGATTTCATTTTTAATTCTATTTTGTAGCATTAAATTCCTTCTCCCTACATCACTGTTTAGATTTTCGGTTAAATTAACATAATGATAAAAAAAACCTTAGAGGGGGTGATTAAAATTAGTGGCTTTCAGGATGTTTGTTCCTTTTATAGAGAACTAGACAGAAGCTTGTTCTTAGAACAGGAGTATAAAGAATATGCAGATTATGACCGAGCACTCCCAATTGGTTTAGGCCAGACTATTTCTCAGCCAAGCTTAGTCGTGGAAATGACTATCGAACTAGATCTTAGTAAAGAACAAAAAGTGTTGGAGATTGGTACGGGGTCGGGTTATCAAACCGCTTTTTTGGCAGAATTTGCCGGAGAGGTTTACACCATCGAAAGGCTTGAAGAGTTGTCTAAGGTGGCTCAAAAAAGACTAAAAGACTTAGGTTACAAAAATATAAGTTTCAAAGTTGGCGATGGAAGTGAAGGTTGGGAAGAGTTTGGGCCCTTCGATCGAATAATAGCAACAGCGGGAGCGGGTAAGTTTCCGGAAAAGCTAGTTGGGCAACTTAAACCGGGAGGGAAAATGATTGTTCCTGTAGGTGAAAAAGGGACTCAAGAGTTAATTTCATTGAAAAAAGATCAGAACAACGAGGTCAAAAAGAATTCACTAGGTAAAGTTCAGTTTGTAGAATTTAAAGGGAAATATGGGTGGAATTAAGTCCTTCGAAAAACGAAGGGCTTTTTTTATACTTAAGGAACATGCCTGTGGTTAATTGTCATAGTTTCACAATATCTAAGTATATTTACATAGGAGAAGTGTTATTAGGGGAGGGAAAGAAATGTATTGTAGAAATTGTGGCAAAGAAGTACCGAACCAGGCAGTTATGTGCATTTCGTGCGGTTGTCCACCAAAGAGTGGCAGGAAATATTGTCAGAACTGTGGCCTAGAAACAAATGTTATGGCAGAAATATGTACTCATTGCGGAGTTAGGTTAGCAATTGAAAATGCAGGTCAAAGATCAAAACTTATTGCCGGAATCTTAGGGATATTGCTTGGTGGTCTAGGCATTCACAGGTTCTATTTAGGCTACACAGGCATTGGAATAGCGCAAATTATAGTGACCATAATAACCTTTGGAGTTGGGTCCCTCTGGGGATTGATTGAAGGAATACTAATCCTTACGGGTTCAATTAATAAAGATGCGGACGGTCAGCCACTAAAAGACAACTGAGAGTGCTGAAAAAGAAGGAATTTACCTTTTTTTGTAAAATATATAAGAAAGGTCGAATATTTCAAAAATTTGAGTAATTTGGTGATTTTATGTCCAATTTAGAGGTTATCATATTCGTCAACATTTATGGTTCATTTGGGTTATCCTTAGTGTATCTCTATCTTTACAAAGAGTATAAAGAAAAATACATGGGTATTTGGGCAGTGAGTTGGCTGCTGTTTGCCTTTAGGATTGGTTTGGATTTAGCTAGATTAAAGGGAATAACAAACCTTGGTCTATTAGCTTTAAACCAAATAGCATCAGTAAGTAGTGTATTGTTTTTGCTATGGGGAATGTATATCTTTAGGCAAAAGGTTTTTCCTAAACAATGGCTATACTCAGCCTTAATCGTAACTATACTTAGTGATACTGCAATGTTATTAAACTATCATCTGACTATAGTTGCTTTGCCAACGTCTACATTTTTTGGCGTTTCCCAAATATGGGTGGGCGTAATGTTTTTTCAATCCCGGGACTTAAAAGGTTGGGGCAAGATAATTACCGGTTTTGCATTGATCTCTATCGGAACCTTAAATCTTTGCTACCCTCTTAATGAATATGGAGTGGTTGGCTTAAGCTATATCCAGTTCTTCTCTATCGCAATGTTATTGTGGACTGTTATTTTGATAGGAGTTCTTTTGGTTTATTTTGAAAAGGTTAGGCGGGAGATAACTAGTAGTGAAGAACGTTTTAGGTTGCTTGCTGAAAATGCTAAGGATGTGGTATATAGGTATTGCCTTTATCCTAAGCCTCATTTAGAATATGTTAGTCCGGCCATTATGAATCTTGCGGGTTATACCCCTGAGGAGTTATGTAGTTCGCCGGAGCTAGTCCGGAGCTTAATTCATCCTAGGCATCATCTTTACTTAGAGGACTTTACGAAATTGAAGGAAATAATCGATAAGCCTTTTGTTCAATTACTAGTCCATAAAGACGGACATAACCTTTGGACTGAACAGCACATAGTTCCCATATCAGATCAGTGGGGTAATTTAATAGCCCTTGAGGGAATAATTAGGGATGTAACGGAAAGAAAGGTTTTTGAGCAAGAAGTAATAAAGTTAGATAGATTACATGTGCTAGGACAAACGGCAGCAACAATTGCGCATGAAATCAGAAACCCTATGACCTCCGTCCACGGCTTCTTACAATTGTTACAGAAAAAAGAGAATTTGGCTGAATACCAGGAATGGTTTAAATTAATGATTGATGAGTTGGAAAGAGCAAACATAATTATTTCAGATTACCTGTCTCTAAGTAGAGACGTCAGTGTAGTTAAACAAAGAATTAACATTAATCAAGTTGTAAAGTCCTTATTACCACTTATTGAAAGTACTGCAGTTAAGGAATCTAAACAACTTAGAGTAGAGTTAAAAAATGCGGTTGAATTGGAACTAAACGAAAGAGAAGTCAGGCAGATGATTTTGAACCTATCACAGAATGGATTTGAGGCTATGAACAAAGGTGGCGTATTGACTATTAGCACTTTTGAGAAAGATAACGAGGTTAACCTAGTAGTGGAAGATCAAGGTCCGGGGATACGGGAAGATATCTTGAAAAAACTAGGCACTCCATTTTTAACTACGAAAGAAAAAGGGACGGGTCTAGGCTTATCAGTATGTTATCAGGTGGCTGCCAAACATAAAGCCCAGATAGATGTTCAAACAAATTCCAGTGGCACAAAGTTTACTGTCAAATTTGAAGTTTAGGCGCTTAAAATAAGAACCCGACCTATTTAGTTATATAGGTCGGGTTTTTAGCACTAATATTAGTAAATGGAAACTAGATTGCGCCCTGTGCCTTTTGAGTTATATAAGGCTTGATCGGCTTCTTGGATCAATAAATCTATGGATTTATTACCATTAGAAAAGCTAAAACCTATAGACACCGTTATTTTTCCAGCAGGTTGTGTTTCGGGACCTTTAAAAGAATGCTTTTCAACCACCTCGCGAAGGCGCTCAAGGCTAAGGCGGACATGTTCAATTTGTCCAATATTTGTAAAGCAAATTATAAATTCCTCACCACCATATCTGGCAACTACGTCACCTTGGCGAGTGTTTTCCTTCAACAAAAAGGCAAACTCTTCTAAGACCCTATCGCCGGCAGGGTGGCCATATTTATCGTTATATTCTTTGAAATAATCTATATCTATCATGGCTATAGCAGCGGAATTAGTGTATTCGAAGATGTTGTTTACTTCTTCTTTGAAATGGTAAAGATTTAGTAAGCCGGTCAGCGAGTCGTGGCTAGACATAAACTCTAATCTACTCTTTAGGTGCCTGCTCTTGTGAGCATCGTTTAACATTAGAACCATACAAATTAGGGATATGGAGGAAAACATAATATGATTTAAATTAATTGCTACCCAATCTGAATATTGCATTGATATAAGGATTTTAAGTAAAACCAGCTTAATCAAACTATAGGCTACGAAAGCAACAAATAGTTTAGCTAGTTTGATTGGATTATTTAGCTGACTTTTTTTAGAAAACAGCGCCCCGATGATTACGGGAATTACTATCATAACCAATATTCCGTGCCATGCTGTAGGCCCTGCTATATACCACCTGAAAATGGCAGGTAATATCATTGAAGCCAGCCCTATTCTCCAGCCTAAAACATAAGAGACTAAAAGTAGTGGGACGTCTCTTAAATCAAAAATCATGCCATCGAGCTTGAAGGGATAAATCATAGTAAGGATAGATAACAAGCTCATTATTGCTACTACCCAGGCGTAATATACTAGCTTGTGGAATCTTCTTTGAATAAAGTGATCAAATCTAGTATAAAAGAACATTAACGTAATTATCATGGTCATATTATGAAAGAAAACTGTAATCAATAGAATCACCCTTGATTTAGAATACTAGTCCAATTATACTACAAAAGTATGAATAAACACCAGTTTCCAGGGTAAAGGAGTCGCTTATGACTAGTTATGAAGCTAAAATACAACATGAATTAACACTTTGGCAGCTAAAAATGACTAAAAAACCTACGCTTATAGGTAGGCTAACTAAAGGAGTTCAGGACAAATATAATGGCTTAATACCGGAAAAAGTTCATAATTTCATTACAGCGAGTATTCAAAATATGGTCCAGGTTGTTTTAGCTGGTTCTAAGTTTACAACGGCTGACCCTTTGAATGGTGTAAATCTAGAAGTTAGAGAGAAAAAGGTACAGGAAAGACTAAACTTTTACCGAAAGACTGCTGCTGTTGAAGGGGCTGGTACCGGGGCCGGCGGTATTCTTTTAGGACTAGCTGATTTTCCCTTATTACTCACCATCAAAATGAAGTTTTTATTTGAATTAGCCGCTATTTATGGTTATGACGTTACTGATGTTAGAGAACGCTTATTCATTCTGAATTTGTTTCAACTGGCTTTTTCCAGTGAAACCAAGCGGAGAGATACTTATGAAAAAGTTCTTAGGTGGGATGAAACAGTAGCTACCCTGGATGCTGATAGTATGGATTGGCGTTTATTTCAACAAGAATATCGTGATTACATTGATTTGGTGAAAATGTTCCAATTAGTACCCGTAATCGGCGCAGCTGTTGGTGCCTATGCCAACTATAATCTTTTAGGAACATTAGGAGAAACAGCGAAGATGGGCTATCGCCTACGCTATTTCAAAGAGGCATAGAGCTTAGCCAGTTTATGTTCAAAGCTTTGGTTTACATCTCCGAAGTATTCTGCTCTTTGACGTGCCTCTTCTAGCTTGCATAAATTGATTGAACCTGTTAATAAGTAGTCTCCCTCATAGTGCTCCGCCGAAACTACCACACCATTACCTAATGGAGTTATCTCTAGAGGAGCAAAGATTCCCGCTTTACCGGTGAAATGTAAACCACCCAGCCAGCCATTTAAGGAGCTTTTAATGCCATAAAGATAAGACTCTTGAACCCTTGGCCAGATGCCACGCAGGGCTTTGAAATGATGATATTCCTCGTTATTAGCTATTGGCAGAATGACAAGATCAGTACCTTTTTTTCTGGCAATACTAAAAGTTTCCCAGTAAGTTGCGTCCATACAGATGGGTATGACTACCTTACCAATATCTAATTGGAAAACATGCAAATCAGAGCATCTGTCTAATCTTAATTCAGCTTCGAAATCCGTAAGGTGAATCTTCTTTTGTCTACCTATTAACGTGCCATTCCGATCAAGCAAAGCCCCAGCATTATAGAGAACGCCGGACTCCCTTAATAAATAAGAGCCCGTATAAATGTACAAACCTGATTTTTTAGCTAGTTCAGAAAAAATCAATTCTATCGCTTCTTGTACGGGGTTAGCCATGGACTGAAAGACAGAGTTTAGGGGGCTAAGATTGTTTTTGCTTCTAGAACCTTTGCTGTTAGAAATTTTAGGGCTCGGCTGTCTGTTACCTTGCTGGGCTTTTTTATTTAAATAGACATTTAAAGTATTAAAGCCTGGAATTAAGCCTAGAAGATCAAAAAAATTATATTCGGGAAACACAATTAGTTGACTGTTTTCTGCTGCTGCTTTTTGAACAAACCAGTACATCTGGTTAATATAATCCTCAATATTTGTAGCTGGCTTAATGCTTCGTTGTACGCAGCTAATTTTAACATCACCTAAGAACTGCTCCTGTTCCACCCGATGTTGTGATGTTTCAGGGGGAAGTTCTAGCTCTTTTAAATGTTTTTTGATCCGCCCTTTATTTAATTTCAGGGCAAAATAATTCTCCAGTAATTTTATCATAGTTCTCATTCCCAGCTAATAGTGTTTTTTTATAAAAGTCAGGATTTAATTGGTTCAAGGGGTTAAAGCTGTCTAGTGCGCTCTCTCTCTCAGCTAAGCTAATATCTGCGATTAGCAAAGAATCATTACTTGTACTTTGATCTTCTTTTGTTAAAAAGCCATCCTCCCACTGGGTCATGGCTAAAGGTGCATGTATTAGTGAATCGGAGTAAAAGTTATGTTCGTTAAAGGAGCCTTTAAAACCACTTTCCACAGCGAAAAATAAGTTTTGTTGAACTTGCTGCCAGAGACCGCTAAGTTGGCGAGGGATACTTTTAGGGCCTTTAATCGCCGTAGGAGCTAGAACTAAATTAACACCTGAAAGGGCTGCATACCTTGAGACCTGAGGATAAAATACATCGGTTGATACTTCAATACAAACAATAAAGTCCCCAAGATCACAAGTTGAAATTTCTGTACCACGAGACAATCCTAATTGTCTCTCCCAACGTGCCAGATAAAGTTGCCTTTGTTTAAGCAGTAAGTGTCCGTTTCTGATGAGGCCAGAGGAGTGATAGGTCAATTCATTATCTTTTTGATTCTCTTTCTCCCACCAACTACCCGGACAGATTGCTATTTCGCCAAAATCTAGAGAGAGTTTTAGTAGTTCTTCCTGATAACAATGATAATCTAGCCCCCGTAGCCCCCGTTGTGGTTCAACTTTGTTATAAAAATTTCCAATTAAAGCTGGGAAAACCAGTATCTCCACTAGGTTTTCTTGAGCTTCCTCAAGGCTTTGCCGAATCTTTGTTAATAGTAGCTTAGGGTTTTTGCTTATCTCTTTGTAATCTAGCTCTTTGAAAATAACGGAAGCAACTTTCATTCTGGGGATCCTTTTACCAAGGTTTCGTGCAACACAAAGGCTAGATAGCCGCTACCTGTGGCAAAGCCTACCCCGGTTTTAGCCATACCGGTGTCTTTATCAAAGCTCTCTGAAAGTAGACCATAATCCATCTTCGCTTTTTTTAGCCATTCTAAAGCTTGTTGCCTTAATAATGGATTTAAAATGCTTCCGCAAAGGCCTAGGCCGGAAGGTGTGTTAGGATGGTGATCACAGGCTAATTCTCTGATTTGGGCATCTTCAAAGTAGTAGGGATAGTCTGCTGAGTAATAATATTCAATGGTATTTTTAAATAACGGGTCTTTACCGTCGATAAACCCGTAAAAGGGCAGTAGGCCCAAATTACCGGGGGGATCATTGTAGAGACGGTAGTTACTGTCCCCATCAGATGACCAAACAAACATATCCTTGCCATTAACTTTCTTTACTAAATGCTGATATATCCCATCCCTAATACCGAGTATTTTTTCTTCTAATTTAGCGACCTTTTCCGGAAAGCCTAATCTTTTATAAAAATCTCGTAAATTGATCAGTCCTCTCCAAAGTAAGACGTTATCAATAGTAACTAAAGGATACTCACTAGGATCATCTGAGGGTAAAAGAAAGGTTTTATATAGGCCTGTCTTCTGATCAAATTCTTGCTCAATCCTTCTCCAGACTTCTTCTAAAGCCCTTAATATTTCAGAGTCTGCAACTAAGAAATCTTTTGTTAGAATGAAATAGCTTGCGGCTTCATCTAGTTCAAAACCGGGATAAAGCACTGTCCCATCTATATAATGGGCATGGTCACCGGCATTTTTACTATGGACAAGAATCATTTCCCTAATTAATTTGTCGTAAAGCTCTTGGTCCACCAATTTAAGGGCAGGGAAAGACCAAAGGAAGCTGTCCCTTTCCCAAAAGGCTCCGGATACATAGTATCTTGGGCTTCTAGAGGTTAGGGCAATATAACGATCACTCTCCATATCTTTGCCTAGACTAAAGAAATAGTTAAAAAAAAGATTTTGGTTCATTCGTTTTTCTAAGCTCAAGTCTGGTTGGTAACTTATTATATTTCCCATGAGCCAAGCCTTGATTTCTCTATAAATAGAAGCAAAGCCCTTTCTCTTTAAATGAATCAAAGTGGTCGAAGCTCCATCTAAATCAGAGTTGACAGTAATATAAAAACAATTTTGCGAGCTGCATTTAATTTTTAAGATTAGTTTTTCAGCTTCTTCTGTAAAGGAAAAGTCTGAATTACCACCGAAGGCCATGGCGAAAGCAATGTTGTTTGCTGAAAATGCCACCCCGGGGTTTCCTAACCACTTATCTTGTTTGATTTCTTTTTCAAAGTTGATAGGGTGGGCATTAAAGCGCAAAAAATTCATATTATCAAAGGAACAAATAAGATGGATATCAACTTCCTCGGAACTTTCAAAAGTATACATGAAGCCCTTTTCTTTTAAATCAGGGACTATTTTTACCTTTACGGAAATTCCGCTGGAGAACTGCATTTGATACGTAGGCAAATAGTTGGCTTCGCTTTTTACTATAACTCTAGTTAATTTAAGAACGTTGCCATCCTTAACAAAGATAAGCTTAAAGAGTTTATCTTTACCTTTAAGTTCAACCAAACCCTTATTTGATAGTGAAACAATGTTAAGGCTAGTAATTGAAGCATCGGCATTATCAATCTCCGGCAAACTTATGTAGTGGTTTCCCGTGTAAAGTACTCGAGGATTTTTCGTTAATTCCTGTGGTCGCGTAAGTATTTTGTTCATTTCAACTTCCCTTCCTTTTTTTTCTTAAAGGTGACAAAGTTCGCTTAAATTTAAGCTTGTTAACATTAATTTAGTATTTGAAAGAATAAACATAAGTATAACAATTAAAACAGCAGGATTTTTGTTGTTGGTGTGGAACAATCCACTAGGTAAATAATTTTTTGAATGAAAAGGAGTGTGAAAAAATGTCATTTTTTAATCGGGTACTAGCTAGTATCGGTATTGGAGCTGCCAAGGTAGACACTAAATTAGAAAAGGATACTTATCAAATAGGAGAAACAGTTCGAGGAGTTGTTCATCTTCAGGGTGGCCAGGTCGAACAGCAAGTTGACAACATCTATCTTAATCTGATGACCCAAATCGTCAGAGAGGTAGATGATAAAAAGGTAAGAGAGAACAGAGTGCTTGATTCTTATAAAGTAACCGAACCCGTGCTTTTAAAGGTAAATGAAAAGAAAGAGATTCCTTTTTCTTTTACATTACCTTATGAAACACCGATTACCGCAGGCAGGACCACTGTTTGGATTAAAACAGGGGTAGATATTAAATCAGCAGTAGATCCTACAGACAATGATTACATAAAAGTAATGCCAAATCCCATAATAAGAACCGTATTAGATGCAGTAGCCCATTTGGGTTTCCAACTTAGAGAGGTTGAATGTGAATATTCTCCTCGCATGCGTCAGCACTTCCCGGTGGTGCAAGAGTTTGAGTTTGTCCCTAGAACAAACTTTAGAGGTAGTTTAGATGAGTTGGAAATGGTCTTTCTAGCCCGTCCCGATCAGGTAGAGGTTCTAATGGAAATTGATAAAAAAGCCAGAGGACTTTTTGGCATGCTAGAGGAAGCCATGAATTTAGACGAGCGCTACGTTAGATTAAGATTTACTCAAGCTGATGTTCAGGGAGGAGTTCAGTCCGTAGCCAATACTCTAACTAATATAATTAATAGCAAAATCTAATCCAAACTTTTTAAATATATAGATTGGAAAAAAAGAGTTACCGTTAAGACTAAGGACAGTAAAAGTTATAAGATAAAACCAGCCTAAGATGCACAGGCTGGTTTCCTTTTTGCTTAGTATATGTAGTGAATTATTTGCAGAGACAATTTCTACCGTTGTTTTTAGCTTGGTACAGGGCTTTATCTGCTGCTTTTATAACTTCTTCTGAGGTTTTGTTGCGACTATTTCTCTCAGCAAGGCCAATACTGACTGTAAGATTAAGCTTTCTTCCAACTCTTTTTTTAGCAGATACTTTAGTTGGTTTCTTTATAGGCCGGCTTTTCCTTCTCAGGGTAAACCCTCGCTCAGCTATTAGTAGCCGTAAATCCTCTAAGTGTGATTCTACTTCCTTGATACTTTTACCCGGGAAAAGTATCATAAATTCTTCTCCACCGTATCTGAAGGCCTTACCCCCACCGGAAACTGTTTTAATTGTAGCTGCCACAAACTTTAAAACATCATCCCCTACATCATGACCATGGCTATCATTTACGTTCTTAAAAAAGTCGATATCCAAAATAGCTATGGAGTACTTACTTCCTACTTTAAGCATGGCTTCTTTAAAGGCTCTTCGCCCCGGTAAGCCTGTTAATTCATCAACATAAGCCATTAAATAGGTATCTTGGATGATAGTAATCACCAGTATTAACCCTGCTGAGGAAAAAAATAGGGAGAAGGCAGTCTTATCTTTAAAGTAAAAGGCTAATGTGAGAGCTACCAAAACTCCTACTAAAGCACTATTAATTGGTTTTCTAGTTATAACTAATCGCACCGATCCAATGAATAAGCTGCTAATAATACCCACCAGTGATATATGAGGAAGGCCTAAAAAGTTTAGAAAACTTAGGAAGCTAATATTTCTTTGGGCTAGTTCTAATATGGCTACATTTTGAGCTAGAATGAAATCTGCACATAGGTATACTTGAAATAGAATCGCACCAATTTTGACTTTTCCCCAGAACGAAAAAATCCCGCGTTCTTTCATTATAGAAAATATAACAAGGTTGATTGGTAGTAGAAATGAAATAAGAAAAACACAAATTTCAAAATATGGTGCGCCAAACTTGGCTGTCGTTAGTAGAGCAACTAGACTAATCAATAGTAGAGTGGTCTGAAAGAAAATTCTGCACCTATTAAACCAGAATCCTAATAGTCCGGTCGCTATAAAAGTGAAGTAGCCAAAGTATTCTATTAGGGAAAGCTGGGCTTGGGACCAACTCGATATATCAGAAAAAAGAAAGAGGGCGATTCCTAGTATTAGGACAGGCACTAGATTTTTCAAGATGTTATCACCTCATTGCAAGAACTTTGATAGGGCGATTATACCAATCACTGGAATAATTTGCAATAAAGAAAACTTAATTCAGATGGAGTTTTACTTTTACTTGAAATCTGATTTTGTGTGAATATTCCAATATTTTCGACATAAAATTACAAAATTTTCATTTAATCAATGTTATAATAAAAATAGCGTTGATATTTTTTTGTAACATAAAGATAGGAGCTGATTTTCTGGAAATTTTCGTTGCACGGCAACCAATTTTAAACCTTAACGAAGAGGTTTTTGGCTATGAGCTATTGTACAGATCCAGTTTGAACAACTGTTATGATTTTAATGATGGTGATAAAGCAACAAACGAAGTAATCAACAACAGCTTTCTCTTGATGGGAATTGAATCCCTTACAGAAGGCAAGAAGGCATTTATTAATTGTACTGCTAATCTATTAAAGAATGAAGCCTTAACTGTGCTCCCCAGCAATTTTGTAGCCTTAGAAATCTTAGAGAATATTAAGATCGATGACGAAGTTGTGGAGGCCTGCAAAAGGTTAAAAAAGTTGGGTTACACCATGGTGCTAGACGATTTCAATTTTGCGGATTCACCAAACCCTTTAGTTGAGCTGGCAGATATCATAAAGGTAGATTTTCTGAAGACAACAGCTAAAGAACAAAGGTTAATTATAGATACTTTAAAACATAATAAGGTCAAATTCTTAGCTGAAAAGGTGGAGACCAGGCAGGCCTTTGAGGAAGCAAAAGCAATGGGCTATACACTTTTTCAAGGTTATTTCTTTAGTAAACCTATGATCGTTACGGGTAAAGACATCTCAGGTAGCAAGACAAATTATTTTCAGATTTTAGAGGAATTGAACAAAACCGAGGCTGATTTTGACACTATTGAAAATATAATTAAACAAGATGTTGCTATTTCTTACAAATTGTTAAAGTTTGTTAATTCTAGTGCATTTTACTTTAATAATAGAATAGAATCTATCAAACAAGCATTGGTTGTATTAGGCTTAGCTGAGTTGAAAAAGTGGTTGTCTTTAATTATTTTTAGAGATCTAGGTGAAAATAAGCCAGAAGAACTGCTCAAAATATCGATTATCAGGGCCAGGTTTTCTGAAGTTTTAGCTAGGAAGATTGGATTATCTCAAAGAAGTTCTGCTTGTTTCTTAGCAGGAATGTTTTCTACCATCGATGCCTTATTAGATCAGTCGATGGACGTTGTATTAGCTAATCTACCCATATCAGATGAAATCAGAAAGGTTTTACTCGGTGAGGAAAGCCCGTTGCTGGATTTATATAAGTTTACTATTGCTTATGAAAAAGGGGAATGGGAACTCTTAACTGAATTGTCGGAAAAGCTTGGTTTAAATAATTCTGATGTCCCAGGGCTTTTTATTGAATCAGTGCGTTGGGCATATAAAGTATGTGATGAATAGATAACTAAATAAAGCTTAACTATCGAACAGCTTACTCTCAAACGGGGGTAAGCTGTTTTTCTTTTACAGCGCTTAGACTCATAATGTAGAGGGATTTAGGCAAAATAAACTGATGGACAAAGCTGAGGAGGATATGTTAATGCCAGATAGATTAAACGTGGATCTTTTAACACCTGATGCAGTCACTGCTAAGGCCGAGGAAATTGGTGTTAAAAAGGCTAAAAATACGAACCAACTTTATTTTTAACAATCTAATCCCGGTTACTATTGGTAATATTATTGGCGGTGGCTTTTTGGTAGGTTTGGCCTATTGGTTTGTTTATTTATATAAACGAGTTTAAGGGGTGATTAAAATGTCTTTAAAGAAGGACCGGAAGGACGGAATTAAGGAATTAAAGCAGGATGTCAGTATATTAATTGATAAATATCGAGGAAGTGCTGGCGGTTTAGTACCACTGCTCCAAGAAGCCCAAGACCAAGTGGGCTATTTACCGCGAGAAGTATTAGAGCAGATAGCGTCAGGTATGAAACTTTCACTAGCCAAAGTTGTGGGGGTGGTTACCTTTTACTCTCAGTTTCATTTGGAACCTCGAGGCGAGAATGTTATCCGTATTTGTATGGGGACTGCCTGCCATGTTAGAGGAGCTGCTTCTATACTTGCTGCTTTAGAGCAAGAGTTGGGCATTGAATCAGGTGGGACAACAAAGGATTTACAGTTTACCTTAGAATCTGTAGCGTGCATCGGAGCTTGTGGCTTGGCCCCAGTAATTACTGTAAATGAAGACACCTATGGCAAATTAACACCGGAAAAAATCCCGGAAATTTTGGCTAAATATAGAGGTGGAAGGAAGGAGGAGGTAGCCCAGTGAAAAAAAGAATTCTTCTTTGCGGAGGGACAGGGTGTATATCCTCTGGCTCGAGAAAAGTTCAGGCTGCTTTAGAGGAAGAACTTAAGAAGCAACAGGTTGAGCAAAACTTCGAATTGATATTTACCGGTTGTCACGGTTTCTGTGAGCAAGGGCCTTTAATAATCATAGAGCCTGAAGATACCTTTTACTGTCAAGTAGCTCCCGAAGACGTACCAAAGCTAGTTCAAAATTTAAAAGAAGGTACAGTTTGTGAAGAGTTATTATATCAAAATACCGAAACGAAAGAAAAAGTAAAGATTCGCACAGAAGTTCCCTTTTACAAAAAGCAGAAACGCCTGGTTTTAAAAAATTGTGGGAACATAGATCCCGAAAAAATTGAAGAGTACTTAGCTGCCGGGGGTTATCAGGCAATTGAAAAAGCCTTTCAACAGTCTCCGGAAGAAGTTATTTCAACTGTAAAGGAATCAGGACTTAGGGGCCGTGGTGGGGGTGGTTTTTCCACTGGTCTTAAGTGGGAATTTGCCAGGAGAGCTGAGGGTAGTGATAAATACATAATCTGTAATGCTGATGAAGGGGATCCGGGAGCTTTCATGGATCGAAGCCTTTTAGAAGGCGATCCCCATGCCGTCTTAGAAGGCATGATTATTGCGGGCTACGCCGTTGGAGCCAATCAAGGGCATGTGTATATAAGAGCTGAATACCCTTTAGCCATCAAAAGATTAGCTGTTGCCCTAGAACAGGCGGAAGCGAAAGGATTTTTAGGGGATAACATTTTAGATAGCGGTTTTAGTTTTAAAATTAAAATCAAGCAAGGTGCAGGAGCTTTTGTTTGCGGTGAGGAAACGGCCTTGATCGAATCCATTCAAGGCAACAGAGGAATGCCACGGCCAAGACCTCCTTATCCGGCCGCAAAAGGTTTATGGGATAAACCGACTAACGTTAATAATGTAGAGACCTTTGGTAATTTGCCTGTCATTTATAACTTAGGGGTGGAAAACTACAAGGCCATTGGTACAGAAAAAAGTAAAGGCACTAAAATTTTTGCTTTAACGGGTAAAGTCAGGAACACCGGGCTGGTGGAAGTGCCTATGGGCATCACCCTAAGAGAGATAATTTATGACATCGGTGGAGGCATTGGAAAGGGAAAGAAGTTTAAAGCTGTGCAGATTGGTGGCCCCTCTGGAGGTTGCCTCACTGAAGAACACCTAGATCATCCTATTGACTATGATATTGTAAAGCTAGGTGCCATGATGGGCTCAGGGGGCTTAGTAGTAATGGATGAGGATACCTGCATGGTGGAATTGGCTAAATTCTTTTTATCCTTCACCAAGATGGAATCCTGTGGCAAGTGCACCCCTTGTCGGGAAGGCACCATGCGACTTTTAGAGATTCTACAAAAAATAGTAGATGGTAAAGGTGACAAGGAAAATCTTGCTAGATTAGAGAGCTTAAGTAGGAATGTCATCGATTCTTCCCTTTGTGGTTTAGGACAATCAGCACCTAATCCAATTTTAAGCACTCTGCGTTATTTTAGACATGAATATGAAGCTCATGTATTTAAAAAGTATTGTCCGGCGGGAGTCTGTAAGGCTTTAACAAGCTATCGAGTGATTGAAGAAAACTGCAAGGCTTGTGGGATTTGTAAAAAACATTGTCCCGCTGATGCTATTGCCGGGGAGAAAAAGGTGCCCCATACCATCGACCCGGAAAAATGTGCTCAGTGCGGTGTTTGTCTCGAAAAATGCCCCTTTGAAGCAATTATAAAAGGCTAGGAGGTGAATAATGGATGGCAAATCCAATTAACAATGCTTACAGTGAAAATATAAAAATCATCCTAAACCATCAGGAGTTTTTTGTTCCTAAAGATTTTACCATTCTTAGAGCAGCCGAAATCAATGGTATCCATATTCCAACCCTTTGCTATGAAGAAGACTTAACAATTCAAGGAGCTTGTAGGTTGTGTGTGGTAGAAGTTATCGGTAATCCAAAGCTCTCTGCTGCTTGTGCCACGCCTGTCCAAGATGGAATGGTTGTGGAAACAGAATCGGATCGGGTGGTGGAAGCCAGACGTGAAGTTTTAAGACTGTTAATCGCCAATCACGATTTACGGTGTTTAACCTGTGAACGAAACGGAGATTGCAGACTTCAGGATTACTGTTATCGCTATAAAGTAGAAGACACCCCTTATAAAGGAGAAGTGCGGAAATATCCCATAGATACAGACAATCCATTATTTATCCGTGACCAAAGTAAATGTATTAAGTGCGGCAAGTGTTATCTAATTTGTGCGGAAGTAAATGGTGCCTATGTTTATGATTTTATGGAGCGAGGTTTTGATACTAAAGTTACCTCAGCTTTTGATGACGCAATACCTGAGACCACTTGTACCGGTTGCGGGATGTGCGTAAATGTCTGCCCGGTAGCCGCTTTAGTCGAAAAATCCGTACTTTGGGAAGGTAGACCTTGGGAAGTAAATAAGGTTAGAACCACCTGCGCTTATTGTGGTGTCGGGTGTCAGCTGAAATTAAAGGTAAAAGATAACAGGATTATTGGTGTAGCGAAAGATAAATCGGGTTCAAACTTAGGCCATCTTTGCGTTAAAGGCCAGTTCGGTTGGGAGTTTGTCCATTCACCTGATCGCTTGACAGACCCCATGCTTAGAAAACATGGAATTTTAGAGAAAGTGTCTTGGGAAGAGGCCTTGACCCACATAGCTAAGAGGTTAAAAGCAATTTTGGATAACAGTGGAGGGAAAGCAATTGCCGGTTTAAGCTCGGCTAAGTGTACTAACGAGGAAAACTATTTGTTTCAGAAGTTAATGCGTACCATTCTAAAAACCAATAATATCGATCACTGCGCCCGACTCTGACATAGCTCTACCGTTGCCGGTCTGGCAACAGCTTTTGGTAGTGGAGCGATGACAAATTCGATTAATGAGTTATTAAAGACCGATGTAATGTTCCTAATTGGAGCTAATACCACAGAAGCTCATCCTGTTACCGGTTATAGAATCAAGCAGGCAGTGAGAAATGGTAAGAAACTTATTGTAGCAGATCCTAGAAAAATAGAATTGGTTAAGTATGCCGATATTTGGCTCCGTCAGCGCCCAGGGACGGATATAGCTCTATTAAACGGCTTGGCTCACATAATCTTGAGGGATAGCTTGTGGAATCAAGACTTTGTCTGCGAGCGCTGTGAAGGCTTCGAAGAATGGCGTAAGACGGTAGAGACCTATACCCCAAACAGGGTGGAACAAATAACTGGGGTTAAGGCAGAATTGCTTGAGCAGGCTGCCCACATGTATGGGGAAGCTGAAAGAGCAACTATTATCTACGCCATGGGCATCACTCAGCACACTAAAGGGGTGCATAACGTGTTCTCTTTGGCAAATCTAGCCATTCTTACCGGGAATGTGGGCCGTGAGGGTACCGGTGTAGATCCTCTAAGGGGACAAAACAATGTTCAGGGTAGCTGCGATATGGGTTGCTTACCTAACTTTTTACCTTCCTATAACCTTGTGGATAGTCAAGAAGCCCGCAAAAAGTTTGAAATCTATTGGGGTACTGAGCTACCCGGGGAAGCAGGAATTACGGTAACGGAAATGATGGAAGCAGCCAACTCAGGGCAACTTGAAGCCCTGTATATTATGGGAGAAAATCCAGTGCTCTCAGACCCTGATGCTAATCATGTCGTGGAAGCCCTAAAAAGTTTAGACTTTCTTATAGTCCAAGACATTTTCTTAACGGAAACGGCAGAACTAGCTGAGGTGGTGCTTCCTGCAGTAACTTGGGCTGAGAAAGAAGGTACCTTCACCAATACAGAACGCCGTGTGCAAAGAGTGAGGGAGGCCATAAAAGTAAATAGTAATGCCAAGCCCGATTGGCAAATAATCGTGGAACTGGCTAATAAAATGGGCTATGCTTGGGCTTACCCGGGAGGTCCACAAGCTATCATGGAGGAAATCGCCGGCATCACTCATATTTATGGGGGCATTAGTTTCGAGCGTCTAGAAGAAGGTGGCTTACAGTGGCCTTGTCCAACTAAAGATCACCCGGGAACTCCGTACTTGCACGCCGATAGTTTCGGTGGTGGCAAAGGGAAATTCCATAGTGTGGAGCACCTCCCGGCAGCAGAGGAACCGGATGAAGAGTATCCCTTGATTTTGAGCACCGGTAGAATGCTGTATCATTTCCACACAGGCACCATGAGTAGACGCGGAAGGCTTGAACAAATTCGCCCGGAGGAACTAATGATGCTTCATCCCGAAGATGCGTCCAAATACGGGATAAAAGATCTAGATATGGTACAAGTGGAATCTCGGCGGGGGAAATTAAAGACTAAAGTGCAAGTTACAGACCATGTTCCACCGGGAATGGTATTTATGACCTTCCACTATAAAGAAGCACCAGCGAATGTCTTAACCAATAACGCTACAGACCCAATTTGTAAAATACCGGAGTTAAAAATGGCCGCGGTAAGGGTGAGTAAACTGTAGACCTTTGTGGTAGGTTAAGTTTAAGAAAGGGTGATGACATGCCTAGTAAAAGTCAAAAGGTACTAGCAAAAAGGATTAACCCCAAGGATAATACAGATAGCTGGAGAGATTGGCACTGGCAATTAAAGCATTCTATTCAAGACATAGACACTTTTGAAAGATTGTTAGATATCAAGTTTGAGGCAGGGCAGAAGAAAAAATATATTGAGGTAATAGATAAGTTTCCCCTCTCTATTACCCCTTACTATCTGTCGCTTATCGATACGGAGGATTACGAAAATGATCCCATCTTTAAACAATGTTTTGCCAATGTATTAGAGGCTGACGTCTGCGATTACGATATGGAAGACCCCTTGGCTGAAGACCAGGATAGCCCTATTCCGGGTATAACTCATCGCTATCCCGACAGATGTTTATTACACGTAAGTAACACCTGCTCAATGTATTGTAGACATTGTACGCGAAAAAGGAAAGTGGGCGATGAGGATTTTATTCCCGGTAAAGATAACATCAGTAAAGGCATTGAGTACATTAAGAATACGCCCCAGATTAGAGATGTTTTGCTTTCCGGTGGAGATCCCTTTATGCTCCCTGATGACTATCTAGATTGGATATTGACCGAGGTGCGAAAGATTCCTCATGTGGAAATTATACGAATCGGGACTCGAATGCCGGTGGTTCTTCCTTATCGAGTAACTGACAATCTAGTTAAAACCTTAAAGAAGCATCATCCGGTGTGGATTAATACCCACTTTAACCATCCTAGGGAGATTACTCAATCTTCCAAAGAGGCCTTAAGAAAACTTGCTGACGGTGGTTTTCCTTTAGGGAATCAAACAGTACTCTTGGCTGGAGTTAATGATTGTCCCAGAATAATGAAAACGCTGGTTCACAAACTAGTACATAACAGAGTGAGACCCTATTATCTCTATCAGTGTGATTTATCAGAAGGTTTAACTCACTTTAGAACTCCTGTTGGTAAGGGAATCGAGATCATGGAGAGCTTAATTGGGCATACCAGTGGTTTTGCCAGACCGACCTATGTTATTGATGCTCCCGGCGGTGGAGGCAAAATTCCACTAATGCCAAACTATCTGTTGTCTTGGTCTTCTAATAAAGTGGTTTTAAGAAATTATGAAGGAGTTATCACCACTTACAAAGAACCTGATAAATATGAGACTGTGTTCTGTAATCGGGAATGTGATGACTGCGCTATGCCTCTAAAACTTGATGAGGCTGAAGAAACGAAGGCAATTGGCATCAGTAAACTACTGGCTGACTATGATGAAGCCATATCGCTGGTACCGGAGGATACCGACAGATTTAATCGCAGAGATCCGATTCAGTAGGCTTGGCTCAAAAAAGCTATGTAAGGGGTTCGATACTTAAAATGAGTGGTACTAAGGACATTATTGAAAAGCTAGGGAATTCACTAATTCAGCATGGTCAGTTTAACGATCGAATTTACTTGATGAAGCTGGACCGTGAAGATTATCCTGAGATAATCACTAATTTAAATAACTTGGCTTCAAATAAAGGCTATACTAAAATCTTTGCTAAAGTTCCGGCCTGGGCTAAAGAAGAATTTCTAGCTAATGGCTTCCGTGAGGAAGGCTGTGTGCCTGGATTTTACCAGGGAGAAGAAGCTGCTTATTTTCTAGGGAAGTACTTTAATGACTCTAGAAAGGTTTCTAAAGACCAAGCGGAAATTGAAAAGATAATTAAGGTTGCGAAAGGTAAGGCAGAGGAGGAGCTAACAGGACAGCTGGGTCAAGATTACAGTATTAGAGTTGCCGGTCTCGCAGATGTAGAAGAAATGGCAAAACTGTATAAACAGGTGTTTGAGACCTATCCTTTTCCTATCCATGATCCAAATTATCTGCTAGAGACCATGGAGGATAACGTCGTTTATTTTGCAGTAATCCACCAGGATAAAATTGTGGCCTTGGCTTCCTCAGAGATGGATATAAAAGCTCAAAATGTAGAGATGACTGATTTCGCCACGCTCCCAGACTACCTCGGGAATGGTTATGCAGTATTTTTACTGCAGGAAATGGAAAAGGAAATGACAAGAAGAGAGATCAAGACTGCGTATACCATCGCTCGAGCAATTTCCTTTGGCATGAATATTACCTTTGCTAAAATGGGTTACAAGTATAGTGGGACCTTAATTAACAATACAAATATCTCGGGAAAGCTTGAGAGCATGAATATTTGGTATAAATCTTTGATATAGAGTTCTTTCCGAAATAATCAGGGATATTTTGGCAGGACAACCTTTAAAATGGAGTATTTCGGGTGAATTCAATATCTAGCCGATATAATTGGGTGAGGGCAGAGCTGAGTATTAGTGTACCCCCTTGAGGCGGTCTAAGCAGGTTTGAAAGAAAAAGATAAAAGTTATACAATTATATAGTAAATATTTTCACTAATGATTTTAAAACACTGGTAGAAGATACCAGTGTTTTTTACTCTTCAGGAAAGGTATCAAATTAAAATGGGAGATGATATTGTTTTGGATGAATATGCTCACAATCGGGTCAAAGAATTAGTAGAGAAGGAGAATGTTAGGTTTATCAGACTTCAATTCACTGATATTTTCGGAAGATTGAAAAATGTGGCTATTAACCCCTCTCAATTAGAGGATGCGCTCAATAACCAGATTATGTTCGATGGATCTTCAGTTAAGGGATTTGTTAGGATTGAAGAGTCTGACATGTATCTAGCGCCTGATCCTACTACCTTTGAAATCTTCCCTTGGCGGACTAATAAGCGAGGCAAAGTGGCAAGAATGATTTGTGATGTTTATAAACCCGATGGTACGCCTTTTGAAGGATGTCCACGTTATGTATTAAAAAAAGTGCTTGCTGAACTACAGGATTATGGTTTCGAATATCACGTTGGACCAGAGGTGGAGTTTTTCCTTTTTGAAACTGATGATCAAGGTAACCCCACAACTCAAACTCATGATAAGGCGGGCTATTTTGATTTAGCTCCAACTGATAAGGGAGAAGATGCCAGAAGAGATATTTGTGAGACCTTAGAAGAAATGGGCTTTCAAATTGAGGCTTCGCATCATGAAGTGGCACCTGGTCAACATGAGATTGACTTTAAATATGACGATGCTTTAATAACAGCAGATAAGGTGTCAACCTTTAAACTGGTAGTTAAGACAATTGCAAAAGAACATGGCTTACATGCTACCTTTATGCCTAAACCTTTAGCCGGAGAAAATGGAACTTGCATGCATGTTAATCAGTCTTTATTCAAAGACGGTGAGAACATTTTTTGTGATGAGAATGATGAATTAGGTCTAAGTAAGGTTGCCTACTACTTTATAGGGGGACTGATTAGGCATGCCAAAGAGTTTGCGGCAATTACCAATTCTACAGTTAATTCCTATAAGCGATTAATTCCAGGCTATGAGGCACCAACTGACATTGCTTGGTCAACTGCTAATCGCAGTCCTTTAATTAGAATTCCAGCTCGGAGGGGTAAAGCTACTCGAGTGGAACTTAGAAATCCAGATCCAACAGCAAATCACTACTTAGCCTTTGCAGCTATTTTAGCCGCAGGCTTAGAGGGAATAAAGAATAAAATATTACCACCTGAACCCAGAAATGAAAATGTTTATGATGTCGATGGAAGCAAAAAGCATTGTGAAGGGATCGAAAAGTTTCCAGCTAGCTTACAGGAAGCCCTAATTGAAATGGAAAAGAGTACTTTAATGAAGGAAACCTTAGGGGATCACATTTTTAATATCTTCCTAAATGCTAAGAAACAAGAGTGGAATGATTATAGTAAAGAGGTTCATGCCTGGGAAATAAAAAGATATTTAGAAGAGTATTAAAAGGTAAGGTGCAAAATCCTAGGATTTTGCACCCTTTTATTTAGAACTAAAATTCAGATGAAGTCAAACTCCAGTTGAATTAAGCACACTGTATTTGGAGACTTTAGAAGATAAATACAGTAATTTGAGGTGAGTTTGATGCCAGAAATTCCAGAAATGGAAATCTACAAAAATTATCTAAACCAAGTGGTTAAAGGAAAAAGAATTGCTAGAATTGTTATTTCTAGACCCAAAAGTGTAAATCTCTCAGTAGAAGAATTCACAGCTAAAGTTTTAGACAGAGAAATAAATACTATAAATCGTAAAGGCAAGTTTCTAACTTTCGCCTTAGATAACGGAGATTATTTATTGACACATATGATGTTAGACGGCAGATTGTTTCATTTACCAGTAGGTATAGCTCAAAGCTTAGACCTAAACCTTGAAGAATCAGAGAAACTCAAAGAAGAGGTTGACGGTATTTCAGCCAAACCCAGCGTTACCTTCGTCTTATCCGATGGGTCAATTTTGTTTTTTTGTGCCTTAACTTTTGGTTACCTGCATTATTTGAACCAAGCAGAGCTAGAGGAGGTCTTAGGAAAGTTAGGACCCGATCCCTTAGATTCCAATTTTAAAACTGAAGAATTTTTAAAGTTGATAAAGGGAAAAAGGGGTATGATCAAGCCTTGGCTAATGAATCAAAAAAATCTAGCCGGGGTAGGTAATGCGTATTCCAATGAATGTCTTTTTGAGGCGGGAGTATTGCCTACTTGCGTAATACCTAAATTAGAAGAGAATGACAAGATGAAGATTTTTAAATCCCTAACAACTGTCTTACAGGAATCTATAAGATTAGGAGGGGATATGGAGGAACCTTTTACACCAGGCGATCGATTCACCGGGGGCTTTAATCAGTATTTTAAAGTATATGATCGAGCAGGTGAACCCTGTAAGGTTTGTGGTAATCCCATTATTAAAGAAGAAGTTGGGGGAAGGAATGCTTTTTATTGCGCTTACTGTCAGAAGTAACAAAAGAAGCTAGAGTAGTGCAACGGCACATACTCTAGCTTTTCACTAATCTTTTGGTTTAAAAGTCTGACAACAAGTAGTTTCCGAAGCATTGCAGATTCTATCTTCGACACTAGAGCGAACTTCAATATTTGTAGCTCGGCAGCCACCCATTTGGTCGTTAAACTCGCATTCTTCAATTTGACAGTTAATATCGTCTGGCACAAATATCACCTCGCTTATTAAATTTAATTTTTGTTAGTATATCCCACCCTTAGCTTTTTAACAAATGCTTAAGGATTATTTTTTGCTTTGCTTTTTACTTAAACCTTGGTACAATAAAATGATACATTGATCTACATGCAGAGAGGGAAGAAAGTAAAAAGATGAATCAAACCTATACGTTAGTGCAAAAGTTCCGGCAATTACTAGTTATTCTTTTACCTATTTTGGTTACTCAGATTGCTATGTTTGCCATGAATTTTTTTGATACTATAATGGCTGGCCAAGTCAGTGCACCCGACTTAGCGGGAGTAGCCATTGGTTCTAGTATTTGGTTACCTGTTTTTACGGGTCTAGGTGGGATTTTTATGGCTATAACACCCATTGTGGCTCATTTGATTGGAGCTAATCTAAAAGATGAAGTACCCTTTAAGGTCATACAGGGAGTTTATTTGGCCTTGTTTGTTTCCTTTATAGTTGTTGGTTTAGGGGTTTTGACACTAGACCCTATCATGTCACTAATGAGTCTAGAGGATAGTGTAAGGAAGGTGGCTCGCGGTTATCTTAAAGCTCTGGCTTTTGGAGTATCCCCACTGTTTATCTATTATGTCCTTCGTTCTTTTATTGATGCTCTTGGGAAAACTCAAGTAACTATGCTTATCGCTTTAATTTCATTGCCTATAAATGTTTTCTTAAACTATATCTTGATTTTTGGGAAATTCGGTCTTCCGGCATTGGGAGGGGTAGGTGCCGGTGTAGCGACTACCCTTACCTATTGGATCCTTACGTTTACTGCTCTAACTATTATTGTTCGCCATGAATCCTTTAAGTCTTATGGTGTCTTTGATCGTTTGTTCGGAATATCGCTCAAAGCGTGGAAGGAACAACTGATAATTGGTATCCCTATTGCCTTCGCCATTTTTTTTGAAACCAGTATCTTTGCAGTAGTTACCCTCCTTATGAGTGGATTTAATACGGTTACCATCGCTTCCCATCAGGCCGCAATGAATTTCGCTTCTCTTTTGTATATGGTACCACTTAGCATTTCTATGGGGCTCACGATTCTTGTTGGCTTTGAGGTTGGCGGGAGAAGGCTTAGGGATGCTCGACAATATAGTTTTTTAGGCATGGGTGTTTCTTTAGGTATGGCTCTTATTTGTACAGGGATTTTATTATTGTTTACTGAGCAAATTGCAGGATTTTACTCCCAAGAAATCGAGGTAATTCAACTGGTGCAAAAGTTTTTAGTTTTTGCCTTGTTCTTTCAGCTATCAGATGCCATTGCTGCCCCCATTCAAGGAGCTTTGCGTGGTTATAAAGATGTTAATGTAACTTTCATAATGGCCTTGATTTCCTATTGGGTTGTTGGATTACCTTTAGGTTATTACTTAGCAACCTTTACCTCCCTCGGGGCTTTTGGTTACTGGATTGGTTTGATTTCTGGATTAGCCGTAAATGCCGTGGGGCTGTCATGGCGACTTATTATTGTACAGCGCCGAGTAGGAGCGAAAATTCAAACCCTTTCATTTTAGAATAAAGACTTAAAAGGAGGCATACAATGTTTCAAAGCTTAGCAAATGATATTTTGTACCAAATAAATAGTGGAACGCTAGGAGGAATGGAGATTAAAACTCTACTAATAGCGGGTTTGATTTTCTTGTTATTTATACTCCTGCGCAATTTCTTTGTGAAATATGTGTTTGGAATTGTGTTAAAGTTCACCGAAAAAACTACTACTGATTTAGACGAGAAATTATTGTTAGCCTTTCAACGGCCCCTAAGGCTCTTTTTTATCATCCTGGGAATTTACTTTTCTTTGAATTATTTATCCTTGAGTGTAGAAGCTAATATATTAATTGCGAGTTTCTTTCGATCCTCAATTGTTATTCTTCTGGCTTGGGGGTTCTATAGCCTTACTACGATGTACACAGTCCTATTCGAAGAAATAAAGACTAGATTTAATATTAAAATCGATCAAATTCTATTTCCTTTTTTCTCAAAAATAATTAGATTTGTTATTATCGGATTAACAGTCAGTATTGTTGCTCAGGAATGGGGTTACAACATTGAAGGTTTTATCGCAGGATTAGGCTTAGGAGGTTTAGCCTTTGCTTTAGCCGCTAAAGATACCATTGCAAACATTTTTGCGGGGATAGTGATTATCACGGATAAGCCCTTTTCTATTGGTGATTGGATTTATACCCCTAGTGTAGAAGGGACAGTTGAAGACATCAATTTTAGAAGTACCAAGATTAGAACCTTTGCCCAAGCTATAGTAACTGTGCCTAATTCCACTTTAGCTAATGAGCCTATCACTAATTGGACTCGGATGGGTAAAAGAAGGATTACTTTTCACCTAGGAGTGACTTATACTACATCTAGAGATAAATTGGATAGTGTAGTGCGGAACTTGAAAAACATGTTGGAAAGCCACCCAGAGGTGTGTAAAGAGTTAATCATGGTTCGATTCGATAAATTCAATGACAGTAGTTTAGATATTTTTCTATATTTCTTTACCAAAACGACTCAATGGCAAGAATATCTTAGGGTGAAAGAAAATATTAACTTTAGGATCATGGAGATTCTTGAACAAGAAGGAGTTTCTGTGGCCTTTCCGAGCAGAAGTATATATTTTGAAACACCAATACAAAAAACTCAGGCTTAAGCCTGAGTTTTCTTAATTAAAGATTTGATTTACACACATTAACCCAAGCACCCCCAGTAATTTCATGAAGTTCGATGGGGCTGAGTTTAACTGCTGAGTTTTTGGAACCTGCAGCTGGGTAGATATACTCAAACTCTAGCAAGGATAAATCTAGAAATATATCAATGTTTTCTTTTAAGCCAAAAGGGCACACTCCACCTACGGGATGCCCGGTGATTTCTAGGACTTCCTCTAAACTGAGCATTTTGGGCTTAGTTTTGAAACAATCTTTAAATTTCCGGTTATCGATTCTAGCATCGCCTTTAATCACAACCAGAATGTTTTTATCTTTTACCGAAAAAGCCATGGTTTTCGCAATAAGTGCCGGTTTCACACCTAAAGCCTCGGCCGCTAATTCTACAGTGGCTGTGCTCACAGCAAATTCTTGAATTTCTAAGTTTAGTCCTTTGTCACTAAAAAAACTTCTAACACTTTCAATGCTCATTCTAGACTTCTCCCTACAATAAGATATGTATTTGTGTTACCTCAGGAATATATTCTTGTTTATAGCACGATTTTAACACAAAAATTAACAATAGAAAAGTTGCCACAGTAGTTTTGTCGAAATAGAATTAGATTCTTCTAGATTGGCAAACTAAGGTCAGGAGGTGATTTAAATGTCTGACCGCGGAACTAGCAATGCACCTAATACCAGAAACCCTCAGCGTCCTGCTAGCAAACCTTCTCGATTAGATCAATTCGCTGATGATATTTTTGGTGATGACAAAAACAAAGAACTAGATGTAACCTCTAGGAAAGAAAAGAAAAAGTTAAAATAAAGGGGAAGGCCTATGGATTGGGGAATCCATAGGCCTTTTTGGGAGATTGGGTATATTGGGTTAAACTTTAATTACTTTCCAGCTAACATGTCTTCTAAGTCTACTTTTACATCACCAGTTAACTTCAATCCGAAAGTATCAACTAGTACGTTTAATACTCCAGGGGATACGAATTTAGGAGCACTTGGACCCACGCGGATGTCAGATACACCTAAGCTGAATAAGGCAAGAAGAATAGCAACAGCTTTTTGCTCGAACCAAGATAATACGATGCTTAGTGGTAATTCATTTACTGAGCAACCGAAGGCATCAGCTAAAGCAAGAGCGATTTTCACAGCAGAACCAGAGTTGTTACACTGACCTAAGTCAATATATCTAGGAATATCAGTTCCAGGAACTGTTCCAAAGTCTACATCATTGAATCTATACTTACCGCAAGAAGTAGTTAAGATAACGCAATCTTGCGGAATAGAAGTAGCTAAATCTCTGTAGTAATCTCTACCTTTAGTTGCAGCATCGCAACCAGCGATAGTAAAGAATCTCTTAATTTTACCAGCTTTAACAGCATCAATGATTTCAGGAGCGATAGCTAAAACATTTGAATGATGGAAACCAGTAGTCATATACTTGCTTGAATCAATATTAGCTTCTGGTAATTCTAAAGTTCTTTCAATTAGTGGAGTAAAGTCATTGCCTTCAATTTTAGCAACTCCTTCAAGTCCTGCAGTTCCATAAGTCCACATTCTATCTGCATAACTTCCTTTAATAGGCATTAAGCAGTTTGTAGTTCCAAGAATACCACCAGGGAAGTCTTCAAATAATTTTCTTTGATCAAACCAAGCTTTACCGACATTACCTTTTAAGTGCGCATATTTCTTTAATTCAGGATATCCGTGGGCAGGTAACATTTCAGAGTGCGTATAAATGTTGATTCCTTTTCCTTCAGTTTGCTTTAATAATTCTTCTAAAGCAAACAAGTTGTGACCAGTTACAACAATACATTTTCCTTCAATCTTATCGGAAGTTACTTTAACAGGTTGTGGATTTCCTAATCTTTCTGTATGAGCTCTATCTAATAAGTCCATAACTTTAACAGTTGCAGTACCTACTTTTAAGGCCATTCCAATATGCTCTTGAACGTTAAAGTTAGAGTTTGTAAGTGTAGTGTATAAGGCTTCTTGGGTGATAGCATCTACTTCAGGATCAGTGTAACCTAATTCTTTAGCATGTGTAGAGTAAGCAGCCACACCCTTTAATCCGAAGATCATGATGTCTTGTAAGCTAGAAATGTCTGGGTTCTTACCACAAACACCTACTTTAGTACAACCTTGCGCTGGTGTTTGCTCACATTGGTAGCAAAACATAGGATTTGGATCATTCTTTACCACTTGCTTTGTTTCTTCTTTCTTTCCAAAAATTCCGAACATTAAAATTCCTCCTCTTATCTTTTTTATTTATATTCTGAACACGTTGCCGTATTCGTTGTTCCCAAAGGCGCGTTTGCCCTTCGCTATATTCATATGATATTCCATTTCAAGTTTATAAGCGGTGAGTTAAATCACATCCTAGAATGAACCTAATCATTAGATATGGTTAAATAGCGCAAAAATTCTAAACCATTAATTCCGGCAAGTAGCCATAGAAAGATATGTATGCCTAATGGACGCAAGAAATGCACGCAAAAAAAACGACCCCTAAGGGTCATCTACTCGACTTTCTTATTAGGGGGAAGCACTTTGTGACTATTGGTCTTCATGCCATGAATAAACTTTTCTCGCTCGGCTACGACCCCATTCGGGTTATGGGCGAGGTTTCGAATAAAGGTTTCAGTTTTCTGTTCAAGTATTACCGAATCCTCTTGGGCATTTTCATTCCAGATATCTGTTCTCCTTTTAGTCATTTTATCTTTAACATAATCAAAATCTCCTGACATGTAATGCACCTCCTTTTTTTTTAGTATTTACTAACTGCAATTCTATATAAGGTAATATCTTTGGTAATTTTGTCAAAAATGAAAAACGATACGGCATTGCTAAACGTTATTAGCAGTGCCGTATCGTTTCATTTCTAAATAGCTTACCATTACTTATCTTAAGAATCTATCACAAGGCTTATTACATTTACATTTTTGCTTTAGGGCTTGAATTGGTTTTTCGCCTTTGATTTTTTTAATAAGCTCAAAAGCTTCCGTTACACTTTCGTTGTCACCTTCAATGGCAAGGGTTACAGCTCCTTCACTACCACCTATGCCGCCTGCTGCTACACAAACTGCCTTTACATTAAACAGATTATTTAAGGCGTCTATTTCGGTAAAAACTTTAGCCCCTAGCACAGGAATTAAGCCTACGGACTGGCCTAGAACAAGGTCAAATTCTTTTTGCCCAGCAATTTCTGTTCCTGACTTTACAGAAGGTATCATTTTTTCAAGACCCACTGGCATTATTAGCTTAGAGCCTCTGCTTAGAACAATTCCTAGGGCCTTACCGATGGTTCCCCCAAAGGGATCTGCTGCCATGACACCGGCAACTCTTTCAGCGTCGATGGCGTTAGCTCCTTTTAAAAACACATCATTTTTGTCAAACTCTTCGATAGCTTGAACCCAACTTTTTTCCGAAACCTTTCCTCGTTCCAAGACTACAGGTGCAATTCTTTCAGAGACCGGAGTTATACACTGCACACCCTCAGTTACGATTCCGGCAGTGTATCTTGCCTTATCGATTTCTTTCCCTAATAATTCTTCAGCTATGTAGCCATTGGTTACACCGCCGGCGATGATTACTCTATGGTTTTGAAGAGCTTTTAGAACTTCTGGTAGTTTAATGAGTGATTTAGCGATTAACCTCTTAGATTCTGCAGTTGTTAAGGTGAATAAAGCCTTCATGTGAACACTCCCTTTAAAATTAGATGGGGTTATTATATCATAACTGCTGGTTATTAAAAAAGATTGCCCTTTACCATTTTGTGTATACAATTGTTTTAGCAGGAAAAAAAAGAAAAATGTCGAAATTGCATATAGTATGTTTAAAAAATATTCAGTCTAGAAGGTTGAGTTTTATCCTAATTGAGAGAAGCGCAACATTTTAGCAAAAGAAACAGGTAAACCGAAAGAAATACTCAATCACTATTAATTCAGGACCAATTTATCACTCATCTAACTTTTAAGAGACTCAGTCGCATCGAGTTTAGTTATAGCGTCCTGTTTGGGTTTGTTATGGCAAGGAATTAGTATTACCCCTCTGGGCTACCGTATATTTGGATTTATAGATATTAGCTTAGGAGGTGGGAGGAAATGAGAAAGATATTTTTATCACTTTTGGCATTAGGTTTGGTTTTACTTGCAAATGCTCAGATTGCTCTAGCAAGTGGTACACTTAGTTATCAACCTGAAGTTCCAGAAGAATTAAAAGAACGAAGCTAATTATAGGGAGTGATGTCAAGTGCTGAATAGTGTGCTAACCTTAGTTTTAGTAAATATGGTCGACGGATTCCTCATGGGGTATATAGCCCTAAAACTTTTTGGTGTTAAATTTAATTATAAACGCTTACTTTTATTTGCTGCTGTCTATGGTACCTGTGTCTTTACAGTAAGAAAGATATACCTAGCTTTCGAAATACCCTTTGGGACTCATACCTATATTTTATTAGTTATATGTGCTATTTTATTATATTTAATCGGGAAAGTGCCTTTTTATTTTGCGGTACCCGGGGCTTTAATCCCCTTTATTCTTACAAAGTTGGCCAGCCCTTTGACGATTAAACTAATTGATTTCTTGAGGTTGGATATTAATGAAGTCCTTGGTAACGCGTGGTTACTAATTCCTCTATCCTACACAGAGTTTGCTTATATGATTGCAGTTGCAATATTTTTAAAAGTATCTAAGGTTAATGTTGTCAATGTACTAAATTTAAACAGATAGGTTTGATGTATAATGAATGATTTGCTTAAAAAGCAATTATTGTTAATTACACTAATTCTCGCTCAATTGTTTGTGAATTCAATGTCTGTTGCTAGCGATTATGAGAAAATTTTTCCGGAGCAAGTTTACTTCATTTCTTCAAGTTTTGGCATGCTAATGAACTTGCTTTTCGCAGTTTGTTCCTTATATTTAATTACCGAAGTCATAAGACTTACTAAACAAGAGCAACAAATTAATCAATTACAAAAACAAGCTCACCAAAACGAAAAACTTTCTACAATTATCAAGACAATCAAACACGACATAAATAATCAAGTTACAGTGATCGATGGAATGTATCAATTAGGCAAGTTAAAAGAGGCTCGAGAATATACTAAGAATCTTGCTAACGACCTGGACTGGGTAGCCAAAGTCCTCGAAATTGATCATCCCGAAATTGCTTCTTTGATTATTAATAAAGTAAATGAAGCGAATCAAATAGGTATTATAACCTTTGTAGAAGTAGAATGTACTTGTAAAAATAAGCTGAGAGCCCCTATAAATAATGTCACCCGAGTAATGGGTAATCTCATAGATAATGCTATTTATGCCCTAAAGCACCAACAAGGGTTTGAAAAGGAATTATGTATAAGAATCTGCGAAAATCATGATTTTTTAAAGGTTGAGATTGAGAACTCGGGAGAAATAGACAAGGATATCCAATCGAAAATATTCGAACAGGGCTTTACTACCAAGGGTAACGAGGGTAGCGGCTTAGGTTTATACATCGTTAAAAACTTAGTTGATTCAATGGGCGGAAGTCTGAATCTGTTCTCACAGGACAATACAACAAAATTTACCGTAAAATTCTAGAGTTGGGCTGAGGCCCAGCTCTTTTTATGTCCATGACGATTTGCTTCTAGCTCAATCATGAGCTATCATTTAAGTATGAAAAAAGAGGAAGCCTTACTACTAAAAAATAAAATAATAGATTTCGCCAAGTCTATAGGTATAGCTAAAATTGGTTTTACGAATACAGAGCCACTTGTGCATAGTAAACAATACTTAGATCTTCGGGAGGCTTCGGGATATCGGTTTAATACTAATGCGGGAGATAGCGAAAATAAAACTAATCCCTTAATGCATTTGCCGGAAGCTAAATCTGTCATTGTAGTGGCAGTAGCCTATGGCAGAGATGACTTTGCTGTAGGTGAAGACCAAGAAGGCCTTAGAGGCCAATTCTCAAAGGCCTCGTGGGGAAGAGATTATCACGTGGTGATTAAGGGATTACTAGACAGCCTTGCTGACTATATTAAAATCTTGGAACCAAATGCTAAAACGGCCACCAAGGTAGACACCGGTCAATTACTAGAAAAATCGATAGCTGAAAAGGCAGGCTTGGGTTGGATCGGAAAAAACTCCTTATTAATTACCCCTGAATATGGCTCCTATGTGTTTTTAGGTCTGTTACTCACAGATTTACCTTTACCCGAAGATTTGCCCGTTGACAATAGCTGTGGAAGCTGTAATTGTTGCCTAGAGCACTGTCCTGGACAGGCTTTAGCAGAGCCCGGCAATTTAAATCTAGATCGCTGTCTAGCTAATTTAACCCTATACAGTGAGAAGCTTGAAGAGGAATTAAAGGAAAAGATAAATACCAGTCTTTATGGTTGTGATATCTGTCAGGAAGTATGTCCTCATAATAAGAAAAAGGGAGTAGGTGCTCATCCTGACTTTAGACCAATACAGGAGGACGTTTCACCTTTGTTGGAAGATATAATGACCATGTCCAATAAGGAGTTTAAAAGGCGCTTTGGTCATATGGCTGGTTCCTGGCGTGGGAAAAGGCCCATCTTAAGAAATGCTATTTTAATTGCCGGAAATCAGAAAGACAAGAAATTAATTCCGTTACTAAAAGATTTAGTTAAACACCCCCATCCGGATATTAGAGCTAATGCTACTTGGGCCTTAAAAAAGATAGAGGCTGCAGAATAGAAAGAAGACATTGCTCGAGGACAAATCGTCCCCCTGAGCAATGCCTTTTTACTTTGTAGCATATTTCCATAGAGTTTAAAATCTTAAGGTGCTAAAGGAGGAGCGCCACCAGCGGGTTCTCCAGCTGTAAAGTTTTGCATCATTGAATCTAAAATTTTATATTGTTCCATTGTTAGATTAGAGTCCCAGTGACCGGTTAACTGAGCCCAAAGAATAATACCAAAGAATACACCTAAGAAAGCTAAAGAATAAGTTAAAGCATTTAACTTAAGAACACCGAAAAGTTTGAAATCAAGGGCACCTTCTTTAGGACAAGCGTGCACACAAGAAGCACAACCTGTACATTCAGTTGATACTATATAACTTTTTGTAGCAACTTCAACTACGTTTGGACATGCTTTGTTACATTTGTTGCAATCGATACATAATTCTTTGTCTCTTTTTAAGAAAATCGGACTAAAAACTCCCAGTAAACCTAACAAAGCACCGTAAGGACACAGGTAACGACACCAGAAATTTTTTACAACGGCTGAGAGAGCTAAAAGACCTAACAATATTAATATCCATTTTCCGCTGATATTCATAAATAGATCAAACATTTTGATATCGGATACTGCGTAGTAAGGTATTTGCATAAATTGAATAGCGTCCGCTGTTGGGAACTGAAATATAAACATTTTTGCACAGAAGTAATAGAATAGCCAATATTTTAATCCAAGTAAAGGATAATCCAACCATTTAGGTAGCACAAAAGTTCTACCGATAGCCTTTTCTGCAAGTTTATTTAGGAATTCAGAAAGAGTTCCAATTGGGCAAATCCAACTGCAAAGTGCTCTTCTAAAAAGCCAGGCTGTGACTAAAGTAGCGATAAAAATCATTAAACCAGCAGGGTGAATTGGGTCAATAGTTCCTGTTGCCAGCCAAGCTTTAAAGGCAACTAAGGCTGCAATCGGTAGAAAGCCTTCTGCCACCGGCGGGCGGGTAGGTACGGGTCCAAAGGCAAAGTAGGAACGAATATAAGCTACAAACTCATAAAACTGCCAAGCTGCGAATAAAAGCATAATAGCAACAGCTAATTGCACTGCCAACCGGAGGTGTTTCGCTTTTAAGACTTTTCTTAAGACAGGAAATTTTTCGAAGATTACTTCCATGGTTAGTCCCTTCTTTCTTTAAAAGTGGATTCCGAAGATTTGTACTTGTACATTATATCACAAAAGGAAACAAATAAAATGTCAATTTGTTGACATTTTATTCATAAACAACTACAAAAATCTGTGTTTTTTTATTAGCAATAGAGCCCAATTTTCCATAAGATACTAGCAAAAGGATTAGCTAGTGCAACCTGCACGCACCGTTTAGAGTCAACGGAGGCGGTAGTGTGAGCTACCGTAGTTCTATTCGTTAGGTCTAGGAGGACTAGGAAATGACATTTAAAAGAGCAGCATTTTGGACTCTGTTTTGGGTCATGATGGCCCTGCTATTTAATGCAGGGGTTTACTATTACCTTGGTGCAAACAAGGCTTTAGAGTTTTTAACTGGTTATGTAATTGAGCTTTCACTAAGTATGGACAATCTTTTTGTATTTTTAATGCTTTTTTCCTATTTCGGAATTCCGGCGGAGTATCAACGTCGTGTACTAAACTGGGGAATAACAGGCGCCATCATTATGCGATTGATCTTTATCCTATTGGGAGTAGCAATTATTGAAAGATTTGGATGGATTCTTTATGTATTTGGGGTTATCTTAATTTTTACCTCGTTTAAGATTATCTTTGGCAAGGGTGGGAAAGTAGACCCTGAAAATAATTATGTGGCAAAGTTATTTAAGCGGTTTATGCCTGTATCTGAAGAAATGCATGAGCAAAGATTTTTTATTAGAAAAAACGGAATTTTAATGGCTACCCCTCTTTTTGTAACGCTATTGGTTATTGAAAGTACCGATGTTTTATTTGCAATCGATTCAATTCCGGCAATTTTTGCAATTACCACTGATCCCTTTATTGTATATGCGTCAAACCTTTTTGCTATAATTGGATTACGCTCCATGTACTTCTTCCTGGAAAAAGTTCAGCACGCTTTTATTTACGTAAAGCAAGGCGTGGGAATAATTCTTTTTATTACAGGTGTGAAAATGCTCTTACACATGTTTCACATTAAGGTTCCAATTTCAATTGCTTTAGGCTTAATTGTTGGGGTATTAATAATTTCAATTTTAGCTTCAATCTTTTTTGGCAAGAAAAACTCTTGACTTTTAATAAATTCAACCTTAGAATAGAACAAAGTTAAACTTTTTTCAAACAACTAAACATGTTTCCTTATCAAGAGAGGTGGAGGGACTGGCCCTATGAAGCCCGGCAACCGGCAGTAATCGAACTGCAGTGGTGCCAATTCCTGCAGAAGTTGCATCTTAAGGTGCTTCTGGCAGATAAGGAGGGAATTAAGAAATTAAGGTCCTCTTCTGTCTATGCAGAAGAGGACCTTTTGTACTTTATAAATGAATATGTTTCCACGTACTATATATCATAGATGGAGGGGCAGCTAAGTGATTTCAATTAAGAATCTTTCAAAGGTTTACACAAGCGGAAAAAGAGAAGTCGAGGCACTAAAAAACATTAACCTAGAGATTAATAAAGGTGAAATATTTGGCATTATAGGGTTTAGTGGAGCAGGGAAAAGTAGCTTGGTTAGATGCTTAAACTTGCTAGAAGTACCATCAAAAGGAACCATAACTATTGATGGACAAGAGATCACCTCCTTGAAAGGTGAAGCACTACGTAAAGCACGCCAAGAAATAGGGATGATTTTTCAACACTTCAACCTTTTATATTCACGCACTGTATTTGACAATATAGGCTTTCCGCTAGAAATTGCAGGAGTAAGCAAGGAAGAGATAAGGCCTAGAGTTCAGGAGTTGTTGCGATTAGTAGGACTTGAGGATAAAAGTGACTCTTATCCGGCGCAACTCAGTGGGGGACAAAAACAGCGGGTAGGTATAGCTAGAGCTTTAGCTAATAACCCTAAAGTGCTGCTTTGTGATGAAGCAACTTCAGCCCTTGATCCTGAAACAACTCAATCCATTTTAAAGCTATTAAAGAACATTAACGAAAAACTAAATCTCACCATCGTACTGATTACACATGAGATGAAAGTTATTAAAGAAATCTGTGATACCGTTGCGGTTATGGAAGCCGCTGAGGTAGTGGAATTAGGTCCTGTTCTAAAAGTTTTTACAGAGCCTAAGGCTACCACGACTCGCAATTTTGTAAGTAGCGTTATTAGTCAAGAAGTTCCCGAAGGAGTGAAAAGTCAACTTGCGGATAAGAAAGAGGTAGGTCTAGTATTAAAGCTTTCTTTCATTGGTGATAAGGCAGGTAAACCTATTATTTCAACTTTAGTAAAAGAATTCGATGTTGATGCCAATATTCTTTATGCTAATATCGATCATATTAAGGAAACACCTTTTGGGACCTTGATCTTAGAATTGGTAGGCCAGGAAACAAAAAAGATCGAAGCAGTGGAATTTTTGAAGAATCAGGATTTAAAGGTGGAGGTGATATCACATGCTTAACGGGACTAGATCTTTAGAGGAATTACTTCTATTGTTATTACCTTCACTAAACGAAACTCTTTATATGGTAGGTGTATCCGTAGTTTTTACTTATCTAATCGGTTTACCCTTAGGCGTAATCTTGATTGTCACTGATAAAGGCCATATCTTACAAAATGTTGCTGTAAACAGAGTTTTAGGCATTATCGTTAATATTTTAAGATCTACACCTTTCATTATCTTGATGGTGGCTATCATTCCCCTTACTAAATTGATAGTCGGAAAATCCATTGGAACTACTGCCGCCATTGTCCCACTAGTGGTTGCCGCAGCACCTTTCGCAGCCAGACTAGTGGAAAGCTCCTTAAAGGAAATCGATAAGGGAATCATCGAAGCTGCCATTTCCATGGGGGCAAGTCCTTGGCAAATAATTTCGAAAGTGTTACTTCCAGAAGCCAAGTCGGGTCTGATTTTAGGGGCAACTATTACCACCATAAGTTTAATTAGCTATTCGGCTATGGCCGGTGTTATCGGTGGTGGGGGAATCGGGACCTTGGCAATCAACTATGGTTATATGCGTTTTGACAATGAAGTTATGTTTGCCACCGTTGCTCTACTCGTAATTTTAGTTCAGGGTATTCAGTCTTTAGGTGATTGGGGAGCAATAAAAGTTAACAAAAAATAGTTATCCCAAAACTAAAGACAAAAATATAAATAAAATATTTTAGGAGGCAGAAAAATGAAAAAGATTCTACTAGTACTTACGACTCTTTTAGCTTTAACAGTTTTTGCGGTTGGTTGCGGGGAAAAACCTGAAGCCAAAACAGAAGGTACCAAAGAGCAAGAAACAAAAACATTAGTTGTAGGAGCTACTCCTGAACCTCATGCCCAAATTTTAGAGTTTATAAAGCCCTTATTAGCGGAAGAAGGCATTACCTTAGATATTAAAGTTATGAATGATTACATTATTCCAAACAACGCGTTGGCTCAAGGCGAGTTAGATGCAAACTTCTTTCAACATATCCCTTACTTAGAGGATTTTGCTACCAAAAATAAACTTGATATTACGTACAGCGTAAAGGTCCACCTTGAACCAATGGCTATTTATTCAAACACAATTAAAGACCTTTCTGAAGTAAAAGACGAAGTAGAAATCGCTATACCTAATGACCCTACTAATGGCGGTAGAGCTTTAGCTATTTTAGAAAAAGCTGGTCTACTTAAGTTGAAAGAAGGCGTGGGAGTAGCTGGTACTAAAAATGATATTATTGAAGGTGATGTAAAGATAGTTGAACTTGATGCAGCCCAAATTCCTCGTTCCCTAGAAGATGTTGATTTAGCAGTAATTAACGGTAACTATGCTATTGGAGCTGGTTTAGTTCCAACTACAGACGGTTTGTTTATCGAAAGTTCTGATAGTCCTTATTCAAATGTTGTAGCAATCCGTAAGGGTGATGAAAACAGAGCAGAAATTAAGAAGCTTAATGAAATTCTTAATTCTGACAAAGTAAAGCAATTTATCGAAGAGCAGTATAAGGGTGCCATAATTCCTACTTTTTAAGCTTAATTTAGATTAAGGAATTATAAAATTAGAATTTGAAAACAATACTAATGAGAAATATTTAAGACTGTTAGTCGAAAAGACTAGCAGTCTTTCTTGTATTTCAGTAATGTATATACTTCCACAATTGTGGAAGCATGATTGCGGTTTGACATACTGAAACGCGCGTAATGAGGGAACCGAATTAAACGCGCCTTTCTTGTTAGGGGTGAAAGGAATGCAAAAAAGTAAAGCCACTAGAGTTGTAATAATAGGCACGGGTTTAGTTGGGTCAAGCTTTGCCTTCGCTCTGTTAAATCAGGGCGTGACCGACGAAATGGTACTAATAGACACTAACACGAAAAAAGCTGAAGGAGATGCCATGGACTTATTACATGGCCTAGCTTTCGGATCTCCCATGGAAATTTGGGCCGGAGATTATAGTGATTGTAAAGATGCCGATGTAGTCATGATTGCTGCAGGGGCTAATCAAGCTCCCGGTGAAACCAGGTTAGACTTAATACAAAAGAATACTAAAATTTTTAAAACAATTGTTAACGAAGTAATGAACAGCGGCTTTAATGGAATTTTTATTGTAGCCACTAACCCAGTAGATGTCTTGTCCTATGTAACCTGGAAATTTTCAGGTCTGCCAGCAGAAAAAGTAATCGGCTCTGGAACTATTTTAGATACTGCACGCTTTCGCTATCTTTTAGGAGAATATTTTGATGTAGATCCACGAAATGTTCACGCCTATATAATGGGCGAGCACGGAGATACTGAGCTACCCGTTTGGAGTCATGCTGATATTGGAGGGCGTTCAATATTAAGCTACATTGAAGAGGACCCCAATAGAACTTCTGAACACCTCCAAAATATATTTACGGACGTGCGTGATGCTGCTTATCATATCATTGAAAGAAAAGGAGCGACTTACTATGCCATTGCTATAGGTTTAGTGAGATTGACTAGAGCAATATTAAGAAATGAAAACTCGATTTTAACTGTATCCACCTTACTTAAGGGAGAATACGGCTTAGAAGATGTCTATATTGGAGTTCCGGCAGTGGTTAATACAAACGGAATCCGCGAGATCATTCAACTTAACCTATCTGATGAAGAAAGCGGCCAGTTACACCATTCCGCTCAGGTTTTAAAGGAGGCTATGAAAGGAATTTCGGATTTTTTCTAGGAAAGCTTGACTAATTTATTTGGACGGACATATAATAGTAGTATAATAATTAAATATTCATTCTATTAGGTGCCTCTATGAAGAGGATAATAGGGAAGTCCATTAAGTAGTTGGCCTGAGAAATCACGCCAAATGGCTACTTGTAAAGGACGCGGTCCCGCCACTGTATTGGTTGACGAAACCTTGTTTTTACTTCAGGAATGTATATGTTTCCACATTTGTGGAAACAAAATTTCGGTCTGAAGTACTGAAACGCGAATTGTGAAGGAACTGAATTAAATTCGCGTTCTTGTGCCACTGGTCAATAGACTGGGAAGGCTGGGGTAGTAGGAAGAAGCCATAGCCAGGAGACCTGCCTAAGTTGAGATGTAGCTCTACGGGTAATAGAGTAAAGGATAATGGTAAAGTCCTTAGCGTACTTTTGTATGCTAAGGGCTTTTTTATTTATACAAAAATATTTAAAGGAGGAAAAAGAAATGAATTCTAATTTATCAAGGTTGGTAAAAATCTCTCTATTTATTGCTTTATCAGTAGTTGGGGCTATGCTGAAAATCCCTAGCCCTACCGGAACGGTAGCCTTTGATTCTTTGCCGGGGTATCTCGGCGCTGTTATCATTGGGAAAAAGGAAGGTGCCGTTATCGCAGGTTTGGGTCATTTAGCGAGCGCTGCCACAGCGGGTTTCTTTTTAACACTTCCAGTGCATTTATATGTAGCTTTACAAATGGCTGTAGTGGCCTATCTGTTTGGTTTTTTGAAAGAAAAGGTTGGGCTTTGGTTTGCAACAGGTGTAGCAATATTATTAAATGGTGTGGCTCTGCCGGCTATGCTAATTCCTATTCCTGGGTTTGGTACAGCCATGTTTGCAGCGTTATTATTACCTTTATTAGTAGGTTCTGCCGCAAACATTATCTTAGCAACAATAATCTCAAAGAGATTTACAGGTGGCAAAGGTGTTGGACTTTAAGTGAATACTAATCGATTTAGAGACCTTACTTTAATTGATTTTAACGAAAAAGAAAAACTGGTAGTAGCCTGTGATTCTTTAGGCGCCATTGGTTCTAAAGAAAAGGATTTAGTAAAAGTTCCGGCCTATGTAGTAGGTCGGATTATTTCTCGAGTACCAATATTAGAAGTCTTAGCTTCGGGTGCCCTTCCGGTCAGCATCATCAACACGCTAACGGTAGAAATGAATCCTACAGGAGCGGAAATCATTAGAGGGATAGCTGATGAAATAAAGGATCTAGATTTAGATCCTTCGAAATTAATAAATGGCAGCACTGAGGACAACGTTCCCACTCTTCAAACGGGTGTAGGTATTACAGTTTTAGGAAGGTTGCTTAATGAAAGCACTAAGTTAGGAACCAGTAAACTAGGCGACAAGATCTTTGTTATAGGTCTACCTAAGGTAGGCGAAGAGGTCTTTCTAGATGATCCTGAAACTATGGACATCAAAACGATGTTGTCTCTACTTACAATGAAGGAGGTCCATGAAATTCTCCCCGTAGGCTCTAAAGGTATCCAATATGAAGCCGAGCTTTTAGCTAGTGGAGTTAACTGCTCTGTTGAATATAACAAAAAATTAGCGCTAGATATAAACAAGTCAGGTGGGCCTGCTAGTTGCATAGTTATAAGCGTTAAGGCTGATAGTTCATGGAATAAGGTTAACTTAAGCGCTAAATTGAAGAAACCTGTTAGTTCACTTGGTGAACTAATATATTAATAAAAATGTCATGCATAATCCCCTCAGATTTTGGAAACTTTAATTGAGAAAATATTTTAGGAGGGATTATCTATGCCGTTTGGTGCTCACGAAACTTTGAAAGCCCATGAGATTTTATCTGGGAAAATCAACATGATTGATCATTTTGCTTTTTATTCTTCGCAGTGTCAGGATCCACAATTAAAGTCAATGTTAGATAAACACTTGATGGACGCAGTTGATGCTTATAACAACTTACTATCTTATACTCACACTTATCATGTTTCACCTGCTAATATTCCGCAAATGCAACCAATCAGTCCAGAGCAAATTAAATATGGCTTAAGAAGCCCAGGTAGCAAATCGCCACAATTAAGTCCCCAGAGCTTTTCAGATCAACAAATTGCCGGGTCTATGCAATTTTTTCATAAAACAGGTGCTATAGCAAGTATGGGTGCTGCCTTAGAGAGTGCCGATCCCTTTCTTTTTGATTGCATGCTTAATGCTGCCATGGCCTGTGCTAGGGAAGCTTATGAGACTTTTACTTATGCTAACCAAATGGGCTGGTACCAAGTACCTACTATCGATAACCGCACTGCAAAAACTTTACTTCAATCTTATCAACAAGCTCAACCGGGACAGCCACAAAACCAAGCAACCTATCAACAAAGTTCTTATCAAAATGTGATGAATCAAATGAACCAAATGAGTCAAAATCAAATGAACCCGAATCAGATGAATCAAAACCCAGTGTACTATCAAAACCAAGGTCAAAATGTAGACCATTTCAACTACAAATTCGGTCCTTACTAAAAAATAATAAAAGAAACGGAGACCACCTCACCGTAATAGTGATGTGGTCTTTGTCTTGTTAAGATAGTGTTCATAACAGTATGCAGTATACACGAATTCTAATAACAGGAATTATATATAATGTAACGAACTGTACTAGTTATAAAGAAAGAAGAAAAAGCTTACACTTAACTTTGTTACAGGGGGCGGTAAACAATGAAATACATAGTTGTGCTTGGAGATGGTATGTCTGATTTAAAACTTGCAAGTTTAGGGGACAAAACACCCTTGCAAGTTGCTAAGAAGCCGAATATTGATAAATTAGCCAAAGCGGGCGAAATGGGATTGGTTCAGACTGTACCGGAAGGCTATCCTCCCGGCAGTGATGTGGCAAATCTATCTGTAATGGGTTATAGTCCCGCAATCTATTATACCGGGCGTTCTCCCATCGAAGCTGTCAGCATGGGTGTAGAATTAGGTTCTGAAGATATTGCCTTTAGGTGTAATTTAGTTACTTTATCTCAAGACGAAAAATATGAAGATAAGACTATGGTAGACTACAGTGCCGGAGAGATAAGCACTGATGAAGCACGAGCACTTATTAGTGATTTGCATGGATTTTTAGGAACGGAGATTATGGAATTTCACGGTGGAATCAGTTACAGGCACTTGATGGTCTGGCGAAAAGGCGAGGAACAGTTTGAACTCATTCCGCCTCACGACATATCTGACCAAAAAATAACCGATTATCTTCCTAAAGGTGCAAAGGCACAAGTTCTCCAAAACTTAATGGAGAAAAGTTATGCCTTTCTAACTAAACATCCAATTAATATAGCCCGTGTTGCCCAGGGAATTAATCCCGCTAATTCAATCTGGCTGTGGGGACAAGGGCGTAAGCCTGCTTTAGCAAACTTCTATGACAAATATGGTTTAACAGGTTCCGTGATTTCGGCCGTTGATCTTGTTAAAGGCTTAGGACTATGCGCCGGCCTTGATGTAATTGAAGTTGAAGGAGCTACCGGAAATATCCACACTAACTTTAAGGGTAAAGCCTTAGCCGCTATTGAAGAACTTAAAAAGGGCAAAGATTATATTTATCTTCATGTGGAAGCGCCTGATGAAGCGGGACACCAAGGCGATTTAGATACAAAAATTAAGGCCATTGAAGAAATAGATGAAAAGGTAGTGGCAGTATTACTGGATGGTCTTAAGGACTTTCCAGAGTACAGGCTGCTAATTCTCCCCGACCATCCCACCCCTATTAGTTTAAAAACGCATACTTCTGACCCAGTTCCATATTTACTGTATGATAGTAGAGTGGATCAAAAGCAAGAGGTCAGTGGCTATGATGAGACTAGTGCAGCCAGCTTTGGTCTTAAGTTTACAGAGGGCTATCAGCTATTAGATTTTTTCCTAAGTAAAAACTAACTAAGCAAGAAATGCACGTAAATTCATTGGCGTGCATTTCTTGTCTCTTTTGGGAAAACATAAAGTCAACGATGGTTTAACAGGGATAGATTTACTAAAAATTTTCTTGTAAAAAAAGGAATGTCCATGTACTTGTCGAAGTAGAAGAGTGTTCAAAATTTCACAAACTTTTGTCTAGGTAGGAGGCGTTTAAACAAATGAATGATCGTTTTTTAAAAGCATGTAGAAGAGAAGAAGTTGATTACACTCCAGTATGGCTAATGCGCCAAGCAGGACGCTATATGGAGGAATACATGGCTATCAGAAGCAAACATACTTTCTTAGAGATGTGTAAAAATCCTGAAATAGCTTGTGAAGTCACTTTACAACCTATTAATCGCTTAGGTGTTGATGCAGCAATACTTTTTGCTGACATTCTGCTTCCTTTAGAAGGAATGGGTATCGGCTTACATTTTGCCCAAAATGAGGGTCCTGTGATTGAAAACCCTGTGCGTAATCAAAAAGATGTTGATAATATTCGCATCATGGAAGCTGAAGAGGCTACTCCTTATGTTATGGATGCCATTAAGTTGCTTCGCAAAGAATTAGAAGGACGTGTACCTTTAATTGGTTTCTCAGGTGCGCCTTTTACACTGGCCAGCTACATAATTGAAGGTGGCGGCTCGAAGAATTACCTTGAAATGAAAAAAATGATGTATGGAGCTCCCGAAGTTTGGCATGCATTGATGGCTAAAATTTCCGAGATTGTTGTTCGCTATTTGAAAGCACAGATTAAAGCTGGCGCTCAAGCTGTGCAAATGTTTGATTCATGGGTTGGGGTATTAAGTCCTGTTGATTATAAGGAATATGTTTTACCTCACTCTAAGTATGTAATGGATGCCTTGAAAGATGAGGATGTTCCTGTAATTCACTTTGCTAATAACGCTTCTAACTTCCTGGAGATGGTTAAAGAAGCGGGTGGAGACGTTATTGGTCTTGACTGGAGAATCAACATTGACGATGCCATGAGAAGATTAGGTGATGATGTTGCAGTTCAAGGTAACATTGATCCAACAATTCTTTTTGCTCCACCAAAGATGATTGAGCAAAGAGTTAAAGAGATCTTAGATAGAGTAGGCAATAGACCGGGACACATTTTTAACCTTGGTCACGGTATTAATAAAGAAACTCCTGTAGAAAGTGTAATTTGTCTTGTGGAAGCAGTTCAAAAATACAGCAAAAGGTAGTTAGGAGTGGTTTTTTTGAAATCTAAGAAAATCGGGATACTTTTAATGGCCTTTGGCGGTCCTGATTCACCAGAAGCAATTAAACCTTTTCTAACAAAATTAATGGGGGGGCCTAGGCTCACCCCTGTAATTTTAGAAAAGGTAAAAGCAAGATATGACCTTATTGGAGGTTTTTCTCCTCTTGTCAAAATAACTAAAGAGCAGGCTTCACAATTAGAAAAAGAGTTGGGAGCTCAAGGGCAAGAAATAACTTGTAAGATTGGGTTATGCTATTGGCATCCTTCTATTAAAGAATCCTTAAAAGAGTTTGCTGATGAGGGTTTTGAACGGGTGGTTGCATTAAGTATCTCACCACACTATTCAAGAGCAAGTACGGGGGCATACTTAGAGAAGCTCAAAGAGGGAGAAAATGAACTTAAAGCTCAAGGCTCGAAGATGGAAATTGTAACAGCAGGAAGCTGGTTTGACCATCCTCTTTACATTGAAGCCCTTGCAGAAAAAGTTATTGAGAAATTAGATAACGTTCCTCCAGAGGAAAGAGACGATGTTTACATAATTTTAAGTGCGCACAGTTTACCTGTTGCCCATATTGAGCAAGGTGATGCTTACGTGGATGAACTTAAATCAACAGTTGAAGCCTTGATTGAAAGGTTAAAACCAAAGCACTGGCATCTGGCCTATCAGAGTAAGAGCCCCGGTCAAGGTGAATGGTTAGGACCGGAAGTGGAAGAGATTATGGACAAGGTATCTGCAGAAGGATTTCAGAATGTTTTAGTGATACCTGTAGGCTTTGCTTCAGACCATATCGAAACTTTGTATGATATAGACATTGTTCATAAAAAGCATGCCGGAAAATTAGGCCTAAACTTTATGCGAACACCGGCACTAAATACTACACCCAAATTTATTAAGGCTTTAGCAGACGTTGTTAAGGAAAAGTTATCCGATGGCTAAGCACCACTAAAATTCAGATGGAATCAAAATTCTAGCTGAATTAAGTTTATTTTATAATCGAATTAGGGGTGGAATTTATGAAGAAAGTTGTTGTTATCGGCGGAGGTATCACAGGTGTTGGCGCAGCACTGGCTTTACAAGAAAAGGTAAACGAAGGAGAGCCCGTTGATTATGTTCTAATCGAAGAAGCGGATTATTTAGGTGGAAAAATTATAACTGATGAAATCGATGGCTTTATAATCGAAGGAGGCCCCGATTGTTTTATCGCCGAAAAGCCATATATGCATAGGATGGCAGAAAAGCTTGGTGTCGAAGATATTTTTATGCCAAGTAATGAAGACAGTAAAGGAACCTTTATCTACTCAGACAAAAGGTTACAATCCCTACCTGATGGTATGATGTTGATGATGCCAACTAAAATATTACCCTTTGCTCTTAGTTCTTTAATCTCTTGGCCAGGTAAATTTAGAATGGCTATGGATTTAATTTTGCCTCGCAAGAAAGAAGATAAGGATGAAAGCTTAGGTGACTTCGTTAGAAGAAGATTAGGTCAAGAGGCCTTAGATAAAATTGCTGAACCGTTAGTTGCTGGTATTCATTCTGGTGACCCTGAAACCATGAGTCTTAAAGCCAGTTTTCCAAGATTTTTACAAATGGAAAAACAGCATGGTAGTCTGATTAAAGCTATGCTGATGGGCAAAAAGGCAGGAGCAAAACGTGCCCCAAACCCACAACCTGTAAAGGTTAAAAAGACCATGTTTATGACTTTTGAAAAGGGTATGAGTCAGTTTGTTCAATGTTTAGTGGATAGAATTGATCAGAACAAGGTCTTACTGGGTAAGAAAGTAGTAGGAATTAATCGGCAAGACAAATCTAAGGGCCAGGGCTATGTAGTAAAAGTTGAGGGATTGGAGCCGATTCAGGCTGATGCCATAATTTTAACTACTCCGGCTCATGATGCCGTTAAATTAACACAGGACGTTGATAAAAAACTCTCTGCCGAGCTGGCTGATATTCCTTTTGTCTCTACGGCTACTATATCCGTGGCTTATAAAAAAGCAGATATCAAAATGTCTTTAAAGGCTTTTGGGATAGTTATACCCTCCAAAGAAAACAGAAAAGTTAAGGGCATAACCTACAGCTCCACTAAGTGGAGTAAGCGTACACCGGATGATGACCATGTTTTAATAAGAGTTTTTGTCGGTGGTGCGAAAAATTCTGAATTAGTTGATCTGGGCGACCAAGAATTGTTAGCACTAGTTAAAAGTGAGCTTAAAGTAATAATGGGTATTGATGTTGAGCCTATCGTAGCTAAAATTTACCGTTGGAAACAAGGAATGCCTCAGTACGTAATGGGTCATTTAGAGCGTGTGGCTGAAATTGAGAGAAGAGTGGCTGAAAACCCTGGACTTTATCTAGTAGGAGGCTCCTATCGAGGAGTAGGTGTTGGTGACTGTATGGATCAAGGCTATAACGCTGCTACTAATGCTGTTGAGCTAATTACTAAATAGTGAATTCTTAAGTACCGGAATATAAATCAACTTATATGAACTTAAAGAGAAAGGCTAAACGTTAGTGCGTTAGCCTTTTAACTTTTATAGGGGTATAAAAAGCTACAGTGCGGATAAAAATATCTCTGATATGCTGTGAAGGAGATATTAAACAATGGATCAAATGTTTAACGAAATAATTAATAGTAAAATGCAGTTATTAGAACTAACAGAACGATATTTTAATACCTATGTTCTGTTTACTTGGCAGTGGTGGTTACTACTTTTTTTAACCATAGTCCCATGGATTATCTGGTGGAAATTAGTAGACAGAAAGAGGTTAGTTGAGATTTCCCTGTTCGGATTTTTTATTTTTGTTTGGGTTATTTTAAGTGATATAGCTGGGGAAACTTATGGGTTATGGGATTATCCGATAGGTCTACTGTCTTCTGCCGGTTTTTCCATTACAGCTGACATAACTGTGTTTACCCTTAGTCATATGCTTTTATACCAATACTTCCCTACATGGAAAGGTTATGCTATAGCTAACTTGGTATATGCACTTATTTTTGCTTTTTTATTGGAGCCAATTGCTATTCATATTGATTTATATGTCATGTTAAATTGGAAACATATATACTCATTTCCAATCTACTTTATAAAAGCACTAATTGGTAAATGGTTAGTGGAATGGATCTTTAGAGTTGCCGGGAGAGAAAATTTAGTAAAATAACCGATTTAAATGCTAAAGGTACAGGTTATGGTTAGTTGTAGTATTAAACTGCATTTAGGGGGACAGATATGAATATTGGAAATATAGCCTACATAGGGTCTTTGAATCGCCTTTTTTTTAAAATCCTTCCCCAAGTAGAGCAGGAATTAGAAAGCTGGCAACAAAAACTTACTCAATGTGGGGATAATGATCTTAGAAAGCAAGCAGAAGCCAGCATTAAATATAAAAAGTTTCATTGCCAAGGTGGAAGTGTGTATAGCTTATTAGCTGAGCCAAAGTTGGCAAGGCCATTAATAAAAGCAATTGTAGCGGTTCAGACCATCAGCGATTATCTAGATAATCTTTGTGACCGTAGAGGCATTGAAGATGAACAAGCGTTTCGTCAGGTTCATAATGCTTTTCTAGATTCTTTATCTTTAGGAGAATTACGCGGGGATTATTATAAGTATTACCCGGACAAAGAAGATGAGGGATACCTAACTGAGTTGGTTCAAGTCAGTCGCGAGAACCTAAAAAGGTTTCCAAATTACCATAAAGTTGAAGCAAAGGTTTTAGAGTTTGCGGAATATTATTGTCATTTACAAGTATACAAACATCTTCAGTTAGAGATTCGCGAGGAAAAGCTACTTGGCTGGTTAAAAGAACTTGAAAAATGCTATCCTGGTTTTGCATGGTATGAACTAGCGGCTGCGACCGGTTCCACACTCGGGATGTTTACCTTAATGACTGCAGCAACTTGGCCGGATTTACAGGAAGAAGAGGCCAAAATGCTTGCTGACGCTTATTTCCCTTGGATTGCAGGGCTCCACATTCTTCTTGACTACTATATTGATCAAGGAGAAGACCTAGTGGAGGGAGACTTAAATTTTGTTGCTTATTATCCTAATCCCCTAGAAAGGCAGGAGAGAATTCTCCTTTTTGTTCATGAAGCCTTAAAAAGAACCAAGAATTTACCCGATTCCAAATTCCATGGCATGGTGGTAAGAGGCTTACTAGCCTTATATTTGACTGATGTTAAACTTAAAACACAAGGCTTAGAAAAGGAAGCTCGGGGATATATCAAAAAAGGTGGTATTGGCACTTACCCCCTGTATGGTTTTTGCAAAACTTTGAGAGCTGTGGGGAAAATTTAAGCTTAGATCTTAACTAATAAAATAATTGTAGTTAATGCAGAAAGCTCCCGATTTTTTATGGGAGTTTTATTTATTTGGGGGGAAAGTAGAATGCATAATTCATACAGTCATGGCAAATAGTAACACATGAGCTATTATTTGCTTACTATAGTTCCCCATATTTTAATATTTGAAGTCCGTTCTAGGCGGAGGTGTATCCGGTGTTTAAAAAAATATTTAAAAAAGCCAAGAAGAGTCTAATAAAAAAAGACAAAAATGAAGCTAAAGAAAATGAGGAAGTGGGTTTACATAATAAGGAGACTCATCCTTTGTCGCCTGATCTTGATGTTAATTTAAGGGAGCTTAAGATTGTTTTCGATAGGGCTAGTGATTTTGTCATTACTGAATTTGATATAGGTAGCTCTATACCCATAAAAGCTGCTATGGCACATATTGATGGGATGATAGATGGCGTTATATTAAATAACAACGTATTGAAAACATTGATGGTAGAAATCAGTAAAACTCCTTTTAAGGAATCGGTTGATATAGACAACGTTTTCGGGATGTGTTGGAACCATTTATTAAATGTTGTAGAGATAAAACCGACCAGGGACTTAATAGAAGCGACCAATAGCCTCTTAGATGGGGACACTGTTTTATTTTTTGAAGGAAACTCTAAAGCTATAATTATTGACAACAAGCAGTTTCCAGATAGAACTGTAAGCGAACCCGAAACAGAATCTGTGGTGCGAGGACCTCGAGATGGGTTTATAGAAAATATAAGAACTAATATTGTTTTAATAAGAAGAAGAATTAAAACGAGTAGACTAAAGATCGAGGACATGAAGGTAGGTGTTTTGAGTAAAACTACGGTTAGTATAGCCTATATCGATGGTATCGTCTATGATGGGTTAGTTGATGAAATCAAACAACGCCTTGAACGGATTGACACGGATTATGCAGCAAGTGATGGGATTATAGAGGGTTTTATTGAGGATACCCCAAGAACCATATTTCCCTTACTTCGGGCAACAGAGCGACCTGATGCCGTAGCGGCAGCTCTTGCTGAGGGTCAAGCAGCAATTATTGTTGACACCTCACCTTTTGTCTTGCTAGCGCCAACAACTTTTCCTCAGTTTTTAAACTCACCTGAGGATTACTATCATAATTGGGTATATGGTACTTTTACAAGAATTTTAAGATTTATTGCTTTAAATATTGCATTGTTACTACCCTCCCTTTATGTAGCCATAGTGACATTTCATCAAGAGATGATTCCAACCCCTCTTTTGATAACTATTGCAGATACCAGAGCCGGGGTACCCTTTCCGGCCTTTGTCGAAGCAGCTTTAATGGAAATCACCTTTGAAATTCTGCGAGAAGCAGGGGTACGGTTACCAAAACAAGTTGGTCAAGCCGTAAGTATCGTTGGGGCTTTAGTTATTGGTGATGCTGCAGTATCGGCAGGTTTAGTTTCGCCTGCTATGGTTATCGTTGTAGCCTTAACGGCCATTGCATCTTTTACTATTGTCAACATAAGTGGATCGAATGCTATAAGGATGCTACGCTTCCCAATCATTGTTTTAGCAGGCACCTTAGGACTATACGGAATAATGATTGCGCTGATGGCTATTTTGATTCATTTAGTTTCCTTACGCTCCTTTGGCATACCCTACTTATCACCTTTCAGTCCGTTGAGCATAGGCGATTTAAAAGATTCCTTTGTACTGTTCCCTAGGTGGGCAAATAACACTAGACCCAGACTTTGGGGTTATAAGGAGCCTATACGACAGGACAAAAATCAAATGCCTCGTCCACCTAAGAAAGGATCCGGTAAAAACGACCGAGGTGGTGGGAAGTGAGTAGCACTGGTAGCCTAGAAAAGGGCAAGATATCGGCTCTTGAAACCTTCCTTTTATTATTCACCTTGGTAGTTGCTACAGGAATACTTTTTGTCCCAGCCATTACAGCCGAGACAGCAGGACCCGATGGGTGGATTAGTTTATTTACTATGGGCACTTTGTGGGGAATTGCGGTAGCATTAGTCTTGATAAAGTTAGGAAAAATGTTTCCGGGCAAAACCTTGGTTGAATATAGTGAGGAAATATTAGGAAGTTACCTAGGTAAGCTAATTAGCCTGCTTTATGTCTTTTGGTTTATTTTAATAAACGCAATTATTCTTAGGGAGTTTACTGATTTTTTATTATCTGTATATCTTCCTGAAACGCCTATAACCGCATTTGCCGTAACTGCAATTTTACTTAGTGTTTACCTGGTATTTGGTGGGATAGAGGTGATAGCCAGAGCAAATCTTTTCATTTCCCCTATTCTATTTGCAGCCTTTATTCTAATTTCGTTTTTATCATTAGGTGACCTAAACATTAAAAACTTGACTCCCGTAATGGAGAATGGAATATTACCGGTACTAAAGGGGAGCATTACTCCTATGTTCTGGCGGGGCGAGATAATACTTTTGGCCATGTTTCTTCCCTTTATGAATAAACCTGAGCAAGGTAAGAAGGTCGCTATTTTAGCAGTCATTTGCATAGGGCTTTTTCTTGCATTTAACTCGGTACTAGTCATAGCTCTTTTAGGTGTTAATATTTCCGCTTCTCAAGTATTTCCTACCTTTATAATAGCGGCCTATATCGAGGTTGGGCAATTCCTCCAAAGGTTAGAGGCCTTTATCATGCTGATGTGGGTGACCGGGGTGGTTATAAAGCTAGCAATCTTCCATTATGTGGCTTCCTTAGCTACAGCCCAAATTTTTAACTTAAAAGAATACAAACCAATGGTAATTCCAATTGCCTTAATCACTAGTGCTTGGTCTGTAACTTCATTTGAAAATGTAACTGAATTAAAGGAGTTTTTAGCTGGTGTTCTACCTGTATCCTCATTTCCTTTTGAATTATTCATTCCCTTAGGCTTATTGTTTTTGGCCTTAGTCCGTAATAAGGGTGAGAAGAATAAAAAGCCAAATATAACCATTCTTCCGAATAAAAGGGGGGAGACGAATTAGTGAAAAAAAAGATAGCTTTAATAATAGTAATTTCTATATTTTTTTCTACAATTATGGGCTGTTGGAGCCGCGTCGAAACTGAAAACTTAGCGATTGCCACCGTTATTGGCATAGACAAGGTGACTATTCAGGGTAAAGAAAAATATCGTGTAACCTTGCGGATAGTTCGAACCGGTGCGTTGGGTTTAGGTCAACAAGGTGGCGGAGGAGTTACTCGTACGCCTTCGTGGTTAACAGACGGGTACGGTGAGACAATCCAAGAAGCCATCAATAATATATCAACCCGAAGTCCTCGGGAAATCTTCTTAGCCCACTCCAAGTTTATTATTTTTGGAGAAAAACTAGCTGCCGAGGGGGTTCAAGAGGTTCTAGACATACTGCTTCGTCATAGAGACATTCGACTACGGAATTGGATAATAGTGGTCAAGGGGGAAGCTGAAAAAGCTATGGAAGCGGAAGCTGAGTTGGAGCAACTAATACTAGAGGAATTAACCGGGCTGGTCGAGCAGACAAGACCTTTGGTGAATAAGGCAGTAGCAGTTGATTTAAAGGATTTTGCAGCAAGTATGGCTACTCCCGGACGTGATATTGCAGTAAGTAAAATGGAAACTATAGTCCCACCCGAGGAAACAACCCAATTAGACATAGAAAAGGCTTTTGGTGCAACTCCTAATCAACCCGCAGGAAAAGTTATCCAACTAACCGGCTCTGCCGTGTTTAAAGAAGATAAACTGGTGGGTTACTTGGGTGATCGGGAAACGGGAGGATTGGCCCTAGTTCTGGGTGAAGCTAAAGAAGCTGTTATCCCTGTAAAATTAGAAGGAGGTTTTTTATCCTTTGTGATGACCCGTTCTGAAAGAGAAATAAAAAGTTCGGTTCAAGATGGAGAGTTTATTTTTGATGTAAAGCTTAATATTGAGGGTGATTTAGGTGAACATTCTGAACCCCATGAAATTACCGTTGAACATATCCCTGAACATGAGAAAAGAATTGCCGATGCAATTAAAAAACAAGTAGAAGATGCTATAAAGGCCGGCCAGAAGGATTTTCAAGCAGATATTTTTGGTTTTGGGGAAATATTAAGAAGACAACACAACCCTGAGTGGAAGAAAGTTAAGGAAAATTGGCGGGAAGTTTTTCCTGAGGTGAAAGTAAATGTTACTGTAGAAACTAAAATCAGAAGACAAGGTATGATCTCGGATACCTTGAAGGTAGAGTAATATATTACGAGGAGGACACAATATGAGAAATCCTTTAACTAATGAAAACGATAAGCAAACTAATAATAATACTAATAATAATTTAGATGCTAGAGAACAAGATCTGATTAAAGTTTGGACTAAAATGGGAGCTTCCACAGGAAGCATAGTGGGGAGATTAATCGGAGTCAGTGCTGCCTTAGGTTTAGAAAGCATCCGGCCAATTAACGAAGCTTTAAGTCGAAATTTACAAGAAATGAAAAAAAGAATCGACCCTTAGAGAGTGGGTCGATCTTCGCTACCACCAACGTTGCCTAAGGCTTTTCTAACTCCGGGAACGACAATTTGACTGGATATGGCCTCGGAAAATCTGGCAGTAAGTTTTGTTGTGGAATTATAACGAACAATAAAATAGTCTTTATCCTTGATAAATTCTACATTAATTACCTCTGATAGGCCTTCCAAGGCCTTGGTTACTCTGTCAACTCAGATGGTGTAACAAAGTAGTCCTGTCACATGCAAGACAGCTTCTCTTTTTTCGGTAGCGATTTCAATATCGGAGATTACTTTTACTTCAGGATTGACGAAAATATTTTTTAAATTTGGCATCGCTGAACCTCCTTTTAATTTAAGTTTACCTCTAATTTTGACTAGTATACAAGAAATGCATGTCAAAGATCATTAATAAATGAGGTGTAGTTGTGGATAAACTAACGTCAATGGAGCAAGAGGCAGAGCAGACAGGGCTAGACTCGATAAAGTACGGAAATCCCGGAATCAGAACAGATGTCTGGAAAAAAATGCTGGGTTTATACGGAGAAGCAGTTGGAACCTTTATTGGACTAAGTATGGACACAGCTGTACAAATTTTAAATCAAGGCTTTGTTACACCGGTGCAAAAATTTCAAAAGTCAATTCAACAACAAGATTATACTTCAGAAAATCATACAAATTTTAACAAAGCTGATGAATCAAGAGATTGTGGTTTTAAGCAAGTTAAAATTGAATAGATTGTGCAGAATATCAAATAATAATAAAGATTTAACTTAAAAATCTATTAAGGAGTGGATGCCTAGTGTTTAAACACATTAAAGACATGGAGTACACTGTCCATGTAGACCGTCCAGATCCTCGTTTTGCTGTTATGCTTTTAGAACAGTTTGGTGGTGGAAATGGTGAGTTAAAGGCAGCGATGCAATACTTTTGCCAAAGTTTAGGTACCAATAACGCTAAAATTCGCGACTTGATGCAAGATGTAGCTGCCGAAGAACTTAGTCACCTTGAGATGGTAGGAGAATGTACAGCCATGCTTTTAGGTGATATGGACTCGGTTCCGCATAACTATGCTGCTCCTGCCTGTGCAATATTAGGTGGTGGCCCTTTACTAGTTAACTCAGCCGGTGCTCCTTGGACAGCTGACTTTGTAAATTCAACAGGGGACCTTTATACCGACCTTATGTCTAATATCGCGGCAGAAGGAAGGGCTAAATTAGTTTATGAAAGACTTTTGCAACAAACAGACGATCCTGGGGTTAAAGACATGATTCGCTTCCTTCTCAGTCGAGAAGAGTCTCATCAGACTTCTTTCGTTCAAGCAATCGATACTTTGACTGCAACGGGAACAAATAAGACCTTTAGAGACTCTATGTTCTCTAAAATGTATGTTAATACTTCTACGGGAGCTGGTGACGCAACTGGTCCATGGAATACAGGCAATGGGTTCTTTACTGAAACAAATCCGCAACAAAAATACGGTGGACCTCCAGCCTATGGGAAAGATCCTAAAGCTGCTGGACCGGGGGAAATTGGACCGGGATATAATGATCACACAAGAAACAATCCACAATGGACTACACCACCACCGAATAATCAATATCAACAGATGCATCAAGGGAATCAAGGCCAAATGCATCATGGACAAAGCCATCAAACTAGAGGACACCACTAAATCAGCTCTAAAAAGCAAAAATAGCCGAGAAATCGGCTATTTTTTTGCTTTAAATTCTGATTTTGGGGATTCATATTAACTTTGTATGTATACAATCTTATATTTGCAGGATTTTGTAATTAAAGGCAGAAATAGATATTTAAAATAACTTCAAGGAGGAGAAGATAATGATAAATAAGGAATTACAAGAATTACATGATTTTTCCTTAAACCTTAACTCCTCGCTGCGCATAGAAGATATTTTACGAAAAGCAACAAAATTAATTTTAGATATCGTAAGCGGCACAAGTTGTCATCTATTACTTACGGAAGATTTGAAGCTTGAGTTAGAAATAAATGAAGTAATATATTCCGGACCAAAGTCTTTTCCAAGCAATGTGAACGAAAAAGTTGGTATTAGTGCTATGACACTAAGAAATAAAACACCAATATTAGTTACTGATACTCTGAAAGACCCTCGCGTTACCCCTGCCTTAGTAGAGCGGTTTGGACATCGCTCTATGATCTCGACACCTATCTTTGTTAAAGAACGAGTAATCGGGGTCATTGTGGTTGCCAATGATGTGGTTAATGCTTATAGTGAAAATGACGTTGCAATGCTAATGATGTATGGAAATCATTTAGGCTTAGCAATGGAAAATGCCAGACTAATTAAAAAGTTGGAAAAGGCAGCTATTACGGATGGTCTAACAGATATTTATAACCATACCTTCTTTCGGAACCTATTAAAAGAAGAAATTTGCAAAATGGAAACAAAAAAAGAAGATGTAAGTTTAATTATTATAGATATAGACAATTTCAAAGGAATTAATGACAATTTTGGCCATTTGACGGGAGACTACATATTAAAAGAGGTTTCCCGGTTAATTAAAGATACATTAAGACCCGGTGATATATTAGCTAGATATGGAGGTGACGAATTTGCTATTTTCCTACCCTGCTGTTGTAGGGAAAAGGCTAAAGGTGTCGGCGACCGGATAACTAACCTACTAAAGAATTATACTTTTAATTATAGAGAGTTTACAGGAAGGGTCACAGTTTCAATAGGGATTGCTTCTTATAAACTAGATGGGAATAATGACTTGGACTTGATTGAGGCTGCCGATAAAAGAATGTATGCTAACAAAGCAGCCGTTAAGTAATATAATCTGCCGAAAAAGAATAATTTAAAATAACTCACAAACTCAAATGGAGGGAACAACAAGATGAAGTTAGCAAAACGGACTTTAAACATAAGTCCATCGCCTACCTTGGCTATCGACGGTAAAGCGAAAAAAATGCAACAAGAAGGAATAGACGTAATTAGTTTTGGGGTTGGAGAACCAGATTTTGATACTCCGGAAAATGTAAAAGAAGCTGGTATTAAAGCCATCAAGGATGGCTTTACAAAATATACAGCAGTAGCAGGAATAGAGGGACTTAAAAAAGCCATTATTGATAAATTAGCCAAGGAGAACGGACTTGAGTTTCAGTCTAACCAGATAGTTGTTTCTGCAGGTGCCAAACACTCTCTTTATAACGCCATGTTAGTCTTGTGTGATGAAGGAGATGAGGTAATTCTGCCTGCTCCGTATTGGGTGAGTTATATTGAACAAATAAAGATGGCTGGAGGAATTCCAAAGGTTGTTGAAACGAAAGAGGAAAACAACTTTAGGCTTACTCCAGAGCAATTAGAAGCAGCCAGTACAAATAAAACTTCACTATTAATCTTAAATAGCCCCAGCAATCCAACGGGAGCAGTTTATACAGCTAATGAGCTAAAAGCTCTGGCAAAGATTATAAAAAAGCATAAACTAACAGTGATTTCCGATGAAATCTATGAAAAGTTGTTATATGATGGATTAACACATGTCAGTATCGCTGCTGTTGACCCTGAAATAAAAGATCAGGTGGTAGTGGTTAATGGTCTGTCTAAAGCTTATTCCATGACGGGATGGAGAATTGGCTATGCTGCTGCTCCGGCTAATGTAGCCAAAGCTATGGCTGACTTACAAAGTCATTCCACTTCTAACCCAACTTCCATTGCCCAAAAGGCAGCAATTGAAGCATTAGAGGGTACACAGGAACCAGTAGAGCAAATGCGCCTTGAGTTTGTGAAGAGAAGAGATTATATGTACGAACGCTTAAATAATATGCCGGGAATCACTAGCACCAAGCCTGGTGGAGCCTTTTACCTATTCCCTAATGTATCAAACTATTATGGTAAAAAGTACAAAGGCCAAACTATCGCAAATTCAACTGACTTTGCAGAAATACTATTAACTGCGGGAAAGATAGCCGTAGTACCTGGGGTTGCCTTTGGTAGTGAAAACAATATTAGATTATCTTACGCGGCCTCTATGGAAACCATTGAGGAAGGCTTAAATAGAATGGAACAAGTCCTCTTAAATTTTGACAGTTGATAAATAGTTTTTATTCGGTTATAATATCCATTGGCGGCATTTTCCACGTTGCAATCGTCCGTAAGACCCCCACTTCAACATCGTAAGTGGGGGATAACGGACGCTAACACCCTGATAAGTGCAACTAGAATTCAGGTGGAGTTAAAACTCCATCTGAATAAGTTTACTTTATCAATGTCGCATTTTGCGCCCGTAGCTCAGTGGATAGAGCGCAGGTCTCCGGAACCTGAAGCGTAAGTTCGATTCTTACCGGGCGCACCATTATATATTTCAATGCATAATAATCAAAAAGGATTAGCCAAAGGCTGATCCTTTTAATTTTTGTCTTTCTATTATTTGAATACCACAAGGACGTGGATGTTACTTTTACGGGGAGTCGATACGTAGAAATCTCCTAAATCTTATTATTAAATCTATTACTCCAAAAAGAATTAGAGGTTGCTTTTATAGGAGTCGATACGTAGAAACCTCCCGAACTCTGTTCGGGCAAAGATTTCTAGTGAGGTCCGGGTAAAAGTAACTTCTGATTCTTTTCTTCTAATTGTTAGAAAATTGCCTAAATTATTTTAAAATTATGAAAATTTTCTAAAAGTTGCATTAAATTTTTTTCTAGCATATAATTAGATTAAGGGTTAACGGTAGATATATAAATTAAACGGTTATTTTTTAACCTTTAATGGTAATTAAGGCATTTCAATCCTTAGAATCTTAATAAAGAGGTGAGGTTGATGGCTGAAGTAACTTTAGATTTTGAAGTGGTTACTAGCCCTAGTTCCTATGAGGCTCAAGAAAGTATGATTATTTGCAGAAATGAGTTCGAACTGTCTCATTATGAAGCTAGGGGCATTGTTGCTAGGCTATTAAATCCAGCTATAATTTCGCCAAATCGCTTTCATTATATCGTAGCAAAGAATGATGACCAAATTGTTGGATTGGCTATTTTTTATTTCCTATCGGAAGTTAATTTAGGCTACTTAGAATATATAACAGTTAAACCGGAATATAGAGGTTTAGGTATCGGAAGAAGGATTTATGAGAAAGCCATAGAAACCTTAAAACAGGATTCGCAACATTTATCAGGCATAATTTTTGAAGTTAGAAATATCTCTCGTGATCTAAAGGCTAGAAAAGAATTCTTCCTAAAAATAGGGGCTATTCCCATCGATTTATCTTGCTATCCCCTAAAGGAAGAGATCGTTAATTCGGGTTTGCTTTTGATGCTCCACCCGATTGAAGAGATAAAAATGACTTGGCCTGTCATGGCTAAAACCCTAGACAATTTAAATCAGGTAATATATCAGTAAGTTTCTAAATTTTAAAAGCATTTTAATTTTTAGAAAATCCCATGATATCGCGATTCTGTTTTAAATGAAGCCATATCCTTCTAATTCTTAGAATAAAACAAAAATTAACCAGTAAATGTGTATAAGCCTCTTCTCTTTGATACAAAAGAAATAGAGGCTTTTTTATTTTCCTATATACTATTGGCATGGAAATTGCTTGTTAATTAATATATATAAAGATTCTAAAAATTCAAAATAGAAAGAAAGAAGGTGAGCTAGAGGTTAGGGACCGGAAGGTTAACGCTTCAAAGTTCAATAACTTATAGTTTTAAAGTATATTTTAAAAAGAAAGGAGTCATCCTATATGGCCAACAGTTTTTTAGTCAGAAGAATTCATTCAATTTCAGGCCTATTACCAATCGGGATTTTCTTGATTGAACATCTTCTAGTCAACTCTTTTGCCCTAAGAGGGGCAGAATCTTTTAATACAGTAGCAGGGGTTATGATGAGTCTGCCATTCCTACCATTTTTAGAACTCGGAATCATAGTTATTCCTATTGTCTTTCATGCTTTTTATGGTCTTTATATCGTCTATCTTGCCAAAAACAATGTTCTTCAGTATAAGTATTACAGAAACTGGATGTTTTATTTGCAGAGAGTAACAGCAGTAACTACTCTTATCTTTGTCCTAGTTCACGCGTGGCAAACTAGACTTGCGGCTATCCTTTTTGGGGAGCACATAAGTTTTGATATGATGACAGAAATATTATCTAGTCCTTGGTCAATGGCTTTCTATATTATTGGATTACTATCAGCCGTGTTCCACTTTGCCAATGGCTTATGGGCGTTCCTAATTACTTGGGGCATAACCGTAGGTCCTACTGCTCAGAGAGTATCTAGTGTCATTGCAGGAATTATCTTCGTTGTTATGTCATTATTAGGAATTAGTTCATTATTCGCATTTGTAAGTTAAGAAGGGAGAGAGACGATGAGCGAATCTAAATTAATTGTAGTCGGCGGTGGTTTAGCCGGATTGATGGCAACTATTAAAGCCTGTGAAAAGGGTCAGAAGGTAGATTTATTTTCTGTTTGCCCAGTAAAAAGATCTCACTCCTTATGTGCGCAAGGCGGCATCAATGGAGCGTTAAACACCAAGGGAGAGAATGACTCTGTTGAAGAGCATTTTGATGATACAATTTATGGGGGAGACTTTCTAGCCAACCAAAAACCAGTTAGAGACATGTGTTATGGTGCACCGGATGTCATCCATATGTTTGATAGAATGGGCGTTATGTTTAGCCGAACACAAGAAGGTTTAATCGATCTAAGAAGATTTGGTGGAACCAAAAATAGAAGAACTGCCTTTGCCGGAGCAACTACGGGACAGCAGTTACTTTATGCTACTGATGAACAAGTTCGAAAATATGAAGTAGCAGGTTTAGTTACAAAGTATGAATTCTGGGATATGCAATCTGCTATTATCGATGATGAAGGTATTTGTCGTGGTATTGTAGCGCAAGACATGAACACCATGGAAATGAGGAGTTTTAAAGCTGATGCAGTGGTTGTTGCTACCGGTGGTCTAGGTATGATCTTTGGTAAGAGCACTAACTCTATTATTTGTACAGGAAGTGCTGCTGGGGCTTTATTCCAACAAGGAGTTCATTTTGCTAACGGTGAATTTATTCAAATCCACCCTACTGCAGTACCTGGTGACGATAAGCTGAGATTAATGTCGGAGGCAGCTCGTGGTGAGGGCGGAAGAGTTTGGACTTATAGGGATGGAAAACCTTGGTATTTCCTTGAGGATATGTTTCCGGCCTATGGAAATTTAGTCCCGAGAGATATTGCCACAAGAGCCATATTCAGTGTTTGTGTAGATCAGGGCTTGGGTATTAATGGTGAAAACAAGGTATATTTAGATCTTTCCCATATCGATGCTAAGGAATTAGATCGCAAACTTGGAGGGATTTTAGATATCTACGAAAAATTTGCAGGAGATGATCCTCGTAAAGTTCCGATGATGATTTTCCCGGGCGTTCATTATACTATGGGCGGTATTCATACAAATTATGGTCATATGACTAATGTGCTGGGTCTATTTACAGCAGGTGAGTGTGATTACAGTTATCATGGTGCTAACAGATTAGGTGCTAACTCCTTATTATCAGCAGTATTTAGTGGTATGGAAGTAGGACCGAAAGCGACAGATTACATTAAGGGTCTGAAGAAATCTGCCAATGATATTAGTTCAACAGTTTTTGATCTTGAATTAAAGCGTCAAAAGAAAATTGAAGAAGATGTAATTAATTCAAAAGGAAATGAAAATCCATTTAAGCTTCATGAAGAAATGGGTAAAATAATGACTGAAAACGTTACCGTAGTAAGAGAAAATGCTAGAATTGCCAAAACGGAAGGCGTTTTGGTTGACTTGATGGACCGTTTCAAAAAGATTAATCTTTCTGATACAGGAAGTTACAGCAATCAGAGCCTCCTATTCAGTAAGCAGTTGTGGAATATGATGCATATAGCAAGAGTTATTACTAAAGGTGCACTACTGAGAGACGAAAGTAGAGGCTCTCACTATAAGCCTGATTTTCCTGATAGAAACGACGAAAAATTCTTGAAAACAACCATGGCAAAATACACGCCAAATGGTCCGGAGATTTGGTATGAAGAAGTCGATACATCACTTATCAAACCAAGGCCTAGAAGATATGACGTGGATAAGGAGGTCAAGTAAGCCATGACTAAAAGTATCCAGCTAAAAGTTAAAAGACAGAACACCCCCAGCGAAAATTCTTACTGGCAGGAATTTAAGGTGCCCTATAGAACAAATATGAACGTAATTGCGGCTTTAATGGAGATTCAAAAAAACTCTGTTGATGCTTTCGGGCAAAAGGTTAATCCTGTAGTTTGGGAATGCAATTGCTTAGAAGAAGTCTGCGGAGCCTGTACGATGATTATTAATGGTAAAGCTCGTCAAGCTTGTTCGACACTAATTGATAATTTAGAACAACCTATAGTCTTGGAGCCCTTAACAAAATTCCCTATAATTAGAGATCTTATGATTGATAGACAGATAATGTTTGAAAACCTAAAAAAGGTAAAAGCCTGGGTAGAGATTGATGGTACCTTCGCACTGGGTCCTGCACCAAGAATAGCTAGAAAGGTGCAAGAGTGGGCCTATGAATTATCTAAATGTATGACCTGTGGGTGCTGTATGGAGGCCTGCCCTAACGTTAATCAGAAGGCCCCATTCATTGGGCCGGCAGCGATTTCACAGGTGCGTTTATTTAACGCACATCCAAATGGCGAGTTGAATAAAGAAGAACGGTTAGATACTCTTATGGCTGACGGTGGAATTGCTGACTGCGGTAACTCTCAAAACTGCGTGCACGCCTGTCCTAAGGAAATCTCTTTAACAACATCTATTGCTGACATGAATAAACAAGTTAACACTCATGCCTTTAAGAGCTGGCTAAAAAAATAAGTACTCCTTAACTTCCCCTTATGGAACCACCACATTCCTGACTTTTAATAGGTCAAGGCTTGTGGTGGTTTCTTTTTCGCATAAAAGCTTGCATAAATAAGACTTTAGAATCCTAAGTTTTATGTTTAACCTTTTATCTTGACAAAGTTGATAGAAATAGTTAGAATTAAAACAACTTAATAAGTACTCTTATCAAGAGAGGTGGAGGGACTGGCCC